>JABAOH010175479.1_pt1 | contig 20636 bp, 20 predicted proteins | sample 7062181 | NCBI WGS metagenome assembly JABAOH01 (sample SAMN14538630, study PRJNA623070) | marine sediment metagenome | biome: marine biome [ENVO:00000428]; feature: marine pelagic biome [ENVO:01000023]; material: deep marine sediment [ENVO:00002113]; isolation source: pool of 5 deep marine... | reverse complement strand
GCCTCGATCGCCTCCTCGACGGCATATTGAATCAGCGGTTTGTCGACGATCGGCAGCATTTCCTTGGGAATGGCCTTGGTGGCCGGCAAAAAACGGGTGCCGAGGCCGGCAACAGGAAATACCGCTTTCCTGATTGGGGTAACGCTGGGCATCGGGGCTAGCTGGAGCGGCTGATGGGAATGACGTCCGCAGGTTCTTCGCGCGCGCCCGACCTGGCCAGTTCCGGCACCAGCAACAACAGGGTACGCTGCAGGCTCTTGGTGTCATAACGCCGCACCGCCAGTTCCATGTTGCGCAACTCGGAGCGGAGCTCATCCCAGTCGGCCCGTCGCGGATGCGCGAGGAAAATCTTCTCGTGCGTGGTCTTCTCGTAGGGCTCCAGTTCGTGGAACAGTTCTTCGTAGAGTTTTTCGCCTGGCCGCAGCCCGGTGTAGACGATCTGGATGTCGCGGTCCGGCTCCTGGCCCGCCAGGCGGATCAGCTGTTCGGCAAGGTAGGTGATCTTGACCGGCTCACCCATATCCAACACGTAGATCTCGCCGCCACTACCGAGCACCGCCGCCTGCATGATCAACTGGCTGGCCTCGGCGATGGTCATGAAATAGCGCGAGATCTCGGGATGCGTCACTGTCACCGGCCCGCCCTTCTCGATCTGTTCCTGGAACAGCGGCACCACGCTGCCGTTCGAATTCAGCACATTGCCGAACCGGACCGTGATGAAGCGCGTGTTCGATCGCGCATTCATGTTCTGGCAATACATCTCGGCGACCCGCTTGGTGGCACCCATGATGTTCGCGGGATTGACCGCCTTGTCGGTGGAAATCAGCACGAAGGTCCCGACACCGTGCCGCTCGGCCGCTTCGGCCAGCCGCATGGTGCCAAGCACGTTGTTGCGAACCGCCTCGCGAATCTGGGTTTGCAGGATCGGCAGGTGCTTGTAAGCCGCGGCATGGAAGATCATATCCGGCTTGTACTCGCCGACTACCTTCTCGACGGTCGCCGGGTCACAGATGTCACCCAGGATGGAATAGAAGATCAGGTCCCGAAAATCGCCCCGCAACTCGAGGTCGATGCGGTACAGCGAGTATTCACTGTTGTCGACCACGATCAGTTCTACCGGGTTCAAGCGGGCAATCTGACGACACAGCTCGGACCCGATGGAGCCGCCGCCGCCGGTGATCATCACGCGCTTGCCGGCCAGTCCTTCACGAATGGACTCCCAGTTCAGCGAAACCGGCTCCCGGCCCAAGAGGTCATCGATCGCCACCCGCTTGAGCACGCCGATCCGCGTCGCGCGGTTGCCGAGATCCTGCAGGGTCGGCAAGGTGCGGAACTTGATTTCGCTCTGCTCGCAGATTTCCACGATGCGCTGCATCTGCTGGTTGTTGGCCGAGGGCATCGCGATGATCACCAGTTCGACCTTGAGTTCGGGACCGATGGAGGGCAGGCGGTCGATGCTGCCAAGCACAGGAACGCCGTGCACGTGGGCACCCCGCAGGCGCTTGTCATCGTCCAGGAAGCCGACGATGTCGAAGCCGCCGCGATGCCGCAGTTCCTGCTCGAGCAGGGCGCCGGAGCGGCCAGCACCGAGGATGAGCACGCGCTTCAGGCCTTTCTGCTGGCGCGAGGCGGGTATATGGGAATCCTTCCAGAACCGGTACACCATGCGCGGCAGGCCCAGTAGCACAAACAACAATACCGGGTATATGAGCAGCGTCGGCAACCATTGGGTGATCGTGGCAGCGCGCATCGCGGCCAGCCCCATGATGATCAGGGCGGTCCCAAACACGGCGGCCCTGGCAATGTTCCACATGTCCCTGAAACTGGCGAATCGCCACAGCCCGCGGTATAGGCCGGTCGCCCACAACACCGCTCCTTGCAGGAGCAGGACAATGATCAGTTCGTCGGCAAAATAGGCTGCACTGAGAACCGGGAGTCCGGAAATCCGCTCGACCAGCCAACTGGCGGCTGTCAGGGCCGCCACGACCATGATGAGATCATGGCAGATGACCGCAGCGCGTGGATGGCGCAGTATTTGAAGCAGTTCTTTCGTCTTTTTGGCGCTCACTTCTGCACCTCCAGGCGGAGAGATGCGATACGCCAAGCCGCAGCCAGGACCAGGGCCAGCAGCCCCGTGATGGGCCAAGCGTATTTCGGGTACATCAGTGCCAGCACGATGGCCGGCGTCACTACCAACATGTTAACGGCCTGGTAAAGCGCGAGAACGCGGCCGTGCGTCCATCCGTGCGCGATCAGCCGTTGATATAAGTGTTGTTTGTGCGCAGTATACCACCGCTCACCCCTAATTACCCTGACCAGCAGGGTCAGGGTGCTGTCCACCAGGAACAGGCTCAGGATTGCGAAGGCCACCATGGGTTCCAGCGCTCCTGCGCGCACCCCCAGCAACAACAGGGCGCCCAGTCCGAAACCGAGTGGCACGCTGCCTGCATCCCCCAGGAAAATCCGCGGACGGGGGAAATTCCATGGCAGGAACCCCGCGCAGGCCGCGGCAACGACGAGCGCCGCCAACGCCAACTCCGGCTGCGCCGCATGAGCCAGCAGCACCGCGCTCACCAGGCCCGCGAACACGCCCTGGAAACCCGCCATGCCGTGGCTGCCATCCATGAAGTTGTACATGTTCATGACCCACACCAGCCCCGTTCCCACAAGCAGGACCCAGCCGACGCTCCAGGCTTGCGGTCCCGATGCGAGCCAGGTTACCAGCGACAAACTGACGACAAACTGAACGAGCAGGCGGGGCAGCCTGCCCAAGAAGTGGGAATCGTCCATCCAGCCCATCACGCTCAAAATGGCCATGCCAGGCAGCACCCCGCCAACCCAGTGCACGGGCAAACCGCCGAGCGCAGCCGAGATCAGGGAGACGAGGCAAATGGCGGCCACCAGGCCCAACCCGCCACCGGTCGGAACCGGATGGTCGTGGCTCTGGCGCGCCCCCGGCAGGGCCACAATGCCTTTTTGCACGGCGTGGCGGCGCAACATGCCGACGGCCAGCCACGACAGCCCGGCCGCGAGCAGGGCCGCTGGCAGCCAGCTGGATGCCGCAAGCCAGCTCATGCAGAACCCCCCCCTACTCCCCGAGTACGCCGCGGATCACCCGTACGGTGCTCCACTTCTTGCAACTCGGGCACTGCCAGTTATGGGCCTGCCCGCTGAATCCGCAGTGCGAACACTGGTAGGTCGACTGGCTGGCCAGCAATCGTTGCGCGACGGTCCGCAAAACCTCCTCGCCCGATTCGATGTCCGGCCCACCCTCCTGCTTCATCGCCATGAGGCGGTCGAGACCCCTGACCGATGGTCGGTCCGACAAGGTCCGAGCCAGGTAAGCTGCGGCCGCGCCGAGGCCCTGTTCCTCCTGCAGAAATTCCGCCTTGCGCAACACCACGCTGATGCCGTCGTACGCCTCACTCCATGTCTCCAGCTGCGCCCGGGCGCGCGCTTCAAGCCCCGCCCGGCGCGCGCTGTCAAAATAGGCGTCCAGCAGATCCGGAAGATAATCCGCCTCCAGTGCAGCAATCTGCTCGTAGCATTCCATTGCGGAAACGTGGTCACCGCCATGTGCCGCGATGCGCGCCTGGATGAACTGCGCGCGAATGCTCTCCGGGTCGTGACGCCGGGCCTGCCGCAAATGCCGGCGCGCCGCTTCCGGTTTACCTGCGGCGAGCTCGGCCTCCGCCAGCTCGCAGCAGAAATGCGCCATGTAAACGCTCATGCCCGGGGTGCCAAGCCGGTCCAGTCGAGCCGCCTGGTTCAGCGCCTGTTGCCATTCCCGCTCCTGCTGGTAAATGTCCAGGAGGTTCCACAAGGCGGAGGGCGCGTGCACGTTGCGCTCGATCAGCTCGCTGAACAACCGCTCCGCCCGGTCGAACAGGCCAGCCCGCATATAGTCCTCGCCCAGCTCGAGCAGGGCCCGCGTGCGCTGCCGTTCGTCGAGGGAGTGCTTGGAAATGATGTTCTGATGCAATCGGATGGCGCGGTCGACCTCGCCGCGGCGCCGGAACAGGCTGCCCAGGGCCATATGGGTTTCGACGGTATCCTTGTTGACCTCCGCCATCTCCAGAAACACCTGGATAGCCTTGTCAGGCTGCTCATTGAGCAGGTAATTGAGCCCCTGGAAGTACTGGTTGCTGAACAGCCGGTTGCGTTTTCGTTCGCGCCTCGTGGAGGCGCTGCGGGCCAGCCACCAGCCGAGCCATATCGCAAGAGGGATCAGCGCCAGCAGCAGGATTTCAGTCATTATCGGGCTGGCTCTCCCCGGCTCCTGAGCGCTCGAGGCGGGATTGCAGGCGCGCCAGCTTAAGGCGCTGCGGCAACACCTGAGCGAACCACACGCCCAGCACGCCCAGCAGCAGGCCACCGGCAAACGCGCACAAGATCAGCAGGCCCAGCGGCCACTCCAGTCGCAGCCACAGCAGGTCGAGGGTCGTATGCTCGGGGTTCAGGGTGCCCAGCACGAGCCCGAGGGCGATGGCTACTGCGGCCGCGAGCACAAAGCCGATGCGATTCATGCTGCCCTCCGGTGCGACGGAGCGCTTGCCGTCAACGGTGGTTGACGCGCTCCCGCAGTGCCTTTCCCGGCTTGAAGTGCGGAACGTGCTTGCCCGGCAGGGCAACCGCCTCACCCGTTTTTGGGTTGCGTCCCATACGCGGCGCGCGGTAGTGGAGCGAGAAGCTCCCAAAGCCCCTGATTTCGATGCGTTCGCCAGCCGCCAGCGATGCGCTCATCTGCTCCAAAACGGATTTGACGCCCAGTTCCACGTCCAGGTGCGCCAGATGCTGTTGCTGCTCTGCAAGCCGATCGATGAGTTCTGATTTCGTCATGGTCGTTTCCAGTTGCCAGGCTTGCCTGGCCCTAGGCGCGGCCTGGCGGGTGAGCGTGGGCGCTCACCCGCCCCGCGCGTCAATTACCCTGATCCAATTGCTCTTTCAGGAGTTCACCCAACGAGGTGGTGCCGCTGGCACCGGAGCTCTGCCGATACTCCTGCAATGCCTCCGCGAGCTCGGCGTCTTCGAGCGCCTTGATCGAGAGGCTGAGGGTCCGGTTCTTGCGATCGAGACTCACGAACTTGGCCTCGACCTCGTCACCCACCGACAGCTCCCGGGTGGCGTCTTCGACGCGCTCCTTTTTGATATCGGAGGCGCGCAGGTAGCCTTCCACGCCGTCAGCCAGCTCGATGACCGCCCCGCGGGCATCGACTTCCTTGACGGTACCCTTGACCACGCTGCCGCGCGGATTGGACGCCATGAAAGTCGCGAACGGATCCTGGTCCAGCTGCTTGATGCCGAGCGAAATGCGCTCCCGCTCGGGATCGACCGCCAGCACCACGGCCTCGACGTCCTCACCCTTCTTGAAGTTGCGGACGGCTTCCTCCCCGGGCGTCAGCCACGATATGTCGGAGAGATGAACCAGACCGTCGATACCACCCTCCAAACCAATGAAGATGCCGAAATCGGTGATCGACTTGATGGCACCCGTCACGCGGTCGTTCTTGTTGTGGGTGGCGGCAAACGCCTCCCACGGGTTGGCGGCGCACTGCTTCATGCCCAGCGAGATGCGGCGACGTTCCTCGTCGATCTCCAGCACCATCACCTCGGTTTCCTGCCCGGTGTGAACCACCTTGGCCGGGTTGACGTTCTTGTTGGTCCAATCCATCTCGGAGACGTGCACCAGGCCTTCCACCCCATCCTCGATCTCCACGAAACAGCCATAATCGGTGATGTTGGTCACCTGTCCGAACAGGCGGGTACCCACCGGATACCGGCGCGACAGGTCGCTCCAGGGATCCNNCCGCTCACGATCGAAACGCAATACGCGAACGTCCAGCTCATCGCCGACATTGACGACCTCGCTGGGATGCCGTACCCGTTTCCAGGCCATGTCCGTAATGTGCAGCAGCCCATCGATGCCGCCCAGGTCGAGGAACGCACCGTAGTCGGTGAGGTTCTTGACCACGCCCTTGATGATGGCGCCCTCCTCGAGCTGCTCCAGCAGGGCCTCGCGCTCGGCGCTGAATTCGGATTCCACGACCGCGCGGCGGGACACGACGACATTGTTTCGCTTGCGGTCCAGCTTGATGATCTTGAACTCGAGGTCCTTGCCTTCGAGGTACACGGGATCGCGCACTGGCCGGACATCGACCAGCGAACCGGGCAAAAACGCGCGTATGTCGTCGATATCGACGGTAAAGCCGCCCTTGACCTTGCCGCTGATCTTGCCCTGCACGACATCGTCATCGCCAAAGGCCGATTCGAGCTTGTCCCATACCAGAGCGCGCTTGGCCTTGTCGCGTGACAGGCGGGTTTCCCCGAACCCGTCCTCGACCGTATCGAGTGCGACCTCCACGGAATCGCCCACTTCCACTTCCAACTCGCCTTCGGCGCTGCGGAATTGACTGATGGGAACGATACCTTCGGATTTGAGCCCGGCGTTTACGACAACCGCGTCGTTTCGGATTTCAACCACCGTGCCGGTGACAATGGAGCCGGGTTTCAGATCGCGGGAAACCAGGCTTTGTTCGAATAATTCAGCAAAACTCTCAGTCATTAGATTCGTTACTCAACGGACCCGCGGCTGGCCGCGGTCCACCCAGGTTAGTCGGCTTACGCCGGTTGCAATTCACCATTTCGCAAAATGGCACCTATTACTATCTATTGTTTTTCAGATAGATATATCTTTTTCCTCAAGCAAATGCTTAATTTTGGCCAGCACTTCCTTGATGGATAATTCCGAGGAATCGATGATGACCGCATCTGCCGCAGGTCTCAGCGGCGCGATGCGGCGAGTCCTGTCTCGCTTGTCGCGCTCTTCGATGTCCCGGAAAAGGCGCGAGAGATTAACACTTTCCCCTTTTTCTTTCAACTGCTTATATCGCCTCTGCGCCCTGACCTCCACGCTGGCCGTGAGGTAGATCTTGAGCGGGGCATCGGGAAAAATGACCGTGCCCATGTCGCGGCCGTCCGCTACCAGGCCCGGCGGTCGACGAAAGTCCTGCTGACGCTTCACGATGGCTGCGCGCACGCCCGCCAGCGCCGCCACCCGGGACGCCATGGCACTGACTTCCTGGGATCGCAAACGCGCTCCGACGCGTGCACCGTTCAGCTTGGTTTCCTGATCGTCACCGCTGTCCGCAAACTGGACATCAAGCCTCGCCGCCAATTCCGCGAGCGCCTCCTCGTCCCCCGGCCCCAGCCCGGCATCCAGCGCTGCTATCGCCACCAGGCGATACAGGGCCCCGCTGTCCAGCAGATGCCATCCCAACTGGCTGGCCAGTGCGTTGGCGATCGTGCCCTTGCCGGAACCCAGCGGGCCATCGATGGTGATCACGGGTACGCGTTCCACTCGCCCTAACCCCCGGCCTTCGCCCCGAAGGCGAGTTGCGCGCCCAACGCCCCCAGGTCGGCAGTGAAGCCCGGATAGGAGGTGTCGATTTCCCGCGCATCATGAATGCGCACCCCGCCAGGCACNNCCCGCCAGGCACCAGCAGGCCCAGTACCGCGAAACTCATCGCGCAGCGATGATCGCCGGCCGCGTCCAGCGGCGCTGTCCTCAGCGCGGATATGCCTTCGATGTCTACTCCATCCTCATATTCCCGCACCGGGACCCCGAGGGCGCGCAGACCCTGGGTCATGACGCTCAGGCGGTCGCTCTCCTTGACCCGCAATTCACCCGCACCACGAATCCGGGTGCGCCCCTCCGCGCTGGCGGCCAAAGCCATCAGCACCGGTACCTCGTCGACCGTGGCCGGCACCCAGGCCGCCGGCAGATCGATGCCCCTGAGCCGGCCCGAATAACGTGCGCGGATATCAGCGATCGGTTCCGGCCCCACCTCCGGGCATGGCCGGATTTCCAGCGCCGCCCCCATCTGCTGCAGGGCCCGCAAGAACCCGTCGCGGGTCGGGTTGACCCCGACCCCACGCAGGTAAAGGTCCGAGCCCGGTACCAACAGTGCGGCCGCCAGCAGGAATGCGGCCGATGACGGATCCGCCGGCACCTCCAGCTCACCCGCCTTCAAAGCCGCCACGCCCCGCACCGCGCAGGGTCCCTCCAGCGTCACGCCGAACACCGGGAGCATGCGCTCGGTGTGGTCGCGGGTACGCACCGTCTCGGTGATGCGCGTCAGCCCGTCGGCATACAGGCCCGCCAGCAGCAGGCAGGATTTCACCTGCGCACTGGCCACAGGCAGCACGTAGTCGATCCCGTGCAGGGCTTGTCCGCGAATCCGCAGCGGCGCCGTACCGGCCGCACTGCCCTCGATGTCCGCGCCCATCATGCCCAGCGGCTCGATGATGCGGCGCATCGGCCTGCGGCTCAGCGAGGCGTCACCCGTGAGCATCGATTCGAAGGGTTGCGCGGCCAGTACGCCGGCCAGCAGGCGCATCGCGGTACCCGAATTGCCAACGTCCAGCGGCGCCTTCGGTGCGGCCAGGCCCGCGACGCCGACACCGGTGGCGAGCAGCGCATCTCCATCCCTCTCNNTCCCTCTCGAAGCGGGCCCCCATCTGGCTCATGACGGCCCGCGTCGCGTCGGTATCGGCGCTGCGTAACAGGCCTCGCAGCCGGGACTGGCCACGCGCCAAACCGGCCAGGATCAGCGCCCGATGGGTGATCGACTTGTCACCGGGCGGGCGGAGGTCGCCGATCAGCGGACCGGCCGCGGGCGCCACCTCGAGCGAATCATCCATGCCCGCCATCCAGCACCTCTGCGAGTGCCCGCAGCAGGATCGCGTTCTGCTCCGCGGTCCCGACGGTGATCCGCAAATGCTGCTCCAAGCCGTAGTTCCCCACCGGGCGAACGATCACGCCCCTGGCCAGCAAACCCTCGTACACCGCCTGGATGGGCCGTCCCAGGCCGACCAGCACGAAATTGCCCGCCGAGGGCTCCACCACCAGGCCGAGCGAGACCAGGCCCGAGCCCAGCTGCTGAAGGCCGTCCGCGTTGGTGCGCACCGAATGCGCGATGAACGCCTCATCCTCCAGCGCCGCCCTGGCCCCGGCGAGCCCGAGGCTATTGACGTTGAAGGGCTGGCGAATCCGGTTGAGTACATCCGCCACCGGCGCAGACGACAGGCTGTAGCCGACCCGCGCACCGGCCAGGCCGAAGGCCTTTGAAAAGGTGCGGGTCACGACCAGGTTCGGGAATTCGGACAGCCACGTACTGGCGTCCGCGGCTCCGAGAGGCACGGCGTACTCGTGGTAGGCCTCGTCCACCACCACCAGCACATCTTTTGCCAACGAGCCGATGAACGACTTCAGCGAGGGTTCATCCAGCCAGCTGCCGGTCGGGTTGTTCGGGTTGGCGATGAAAACCATGCGCGTCGCCTCGTTCACCAGTGCGCGCATCTCGCCCAGGTCGTGGCTCAGATCCGTGCCGCCGGGCGTACATCCCGTCGCGGCCACTCGCAATGTTGCGCCAACCGCCTGGCAGGCGAGCGGATAGACGGCAAAACAGTAGCGCGAAACGACCGCCTCCAGGCCGGGGCGCAGAAAGGCCTCGGCCAACAGGACCAGCACGTCATTGGAACCGTTGCCCAGCGTGATGCATTCCGGGGCGACTCCGTGCCTGGCGGCCAGCGCGTGGCGCAGTTCGTGACCGCTGCCGTCAGGGTACTGGGCGATGGATGGCAGTTCCCGCTGCATCGCCTCGAGCGCCAGCGGGCTGCAACCCAACGGGTTTTCGTTGGAGGCCAGCTTGATGATGTCCGCGATGCCATACTCGCGCTCCAGCTCGGCAATGGGCTTGCCCGGCTGATAGGGCTGCAGCTCGGCGACCCCTGGCACCGCCAGCGCAGCGAGGTTGCACGAATCCGCGCGGCGCGCGCGCGCGTTCATCGCCGCCTCATGGAGACGCCTTCGCGGCGGTCAGCACGGCCCGCGGATACGAACCCAGCGCCCGTGCCTGATCGCTGCATGCGACCAGATCGCCAAACGCCGACTTCAACGGCTCCTCTTCGATATGCCCGTCGACATCGATGAAAAACACGTATTTCCACCGCCCGCGCTTGGAGGGGCGGGACTCGATGCGGTTCATGTTGATCTGGTGGCGTGCCAACGGCTCCAGCAACGAGTACAGCAGCCCGGGACCTTCATGCCCGGTCAGCAACAAAGTGGTCTTGTCGTCGCCGGACGGGCTGAACAACTGGCGACCGATCACCAGGAAACGGGTCGTATTGTCCGGGTTATCCTCGATGTTGCTGAACAGCACCGGAAGGCCATAAATCTCCGCTGCCGTCAGGCTGGCGATGGCGCCTGCCTCGGGCGCATTGCGCACCCGGCGCGCCGCCTCCGCGTTACTGCTCACCGGGATGATCTCGGCAGCCGCCAGGTTGCGCCGCAGCCAGGTCCGGCACTGGGAGAACGACTGCTGGTGGGCGTAGACGCGCTCGACGCTGGCCAGGTTCTGGGCGTGCGTCAGCAGGTTGTGGTGGATGCGCATTTCCACTTCGCCGCAGATCTTGAGCTCCGAGTCCAGGAACATGTCCAGGGTGTGGGAAACCACGCCTTGGGTTGAATTCTCGATCGGCACCACTCCGAAATCGGCTTCGGCACCCTGCACCTGCTCGAATACCGTCTCGATCGCCGCATGGGCGAGCGCACGCACGGAGTGGCCAAAATGCCGGTAGACGGCCTGCTGGGTAAACGTTCCTTCCGGCCCGAGATAGGCGATTTTGAGTGGCTCCTGCTGCGCCAGGCAGGCCGACATGATCTCCCGGAACAGACGCAGCAATTCCGCGTCACTGAGGGGCCCCTCGTTGCGTTCGAGGACGGCCCGCAGCACCTGTGCTTCACGCTCGGGCCGATAGTAGTCGACCGCGTGCGGCAACGCCCCTTTCGATTCTCCCACCCGGAACGCCAGGCGCGCGCGTTCACTGATCAGGGTCTGAATCTGCGCGTCGAGTTCATCGATCTGCCGACGAACCGCCTCGAGATCGCTGGCCTTGGTCTTTTTGCTGTCACTCATGTTTATCCACCTCAGGCGACCCTGTGCTCGAAGTCCTGCATGAATGTAACCAGCCGCCTGACCCCGTCCTCAGGCATGGCATTGTATATGCTGGCCCGCATGCCTCCCACCGATTTGTGGCCCCTGATGCCCCGGATGCCCGCCTCCGCGGCGGCGTTCAGAAAGGGCGCTTCCAGGCGCGGCTCACGTAGCGTGAACGGCACGTTCACGCGCGAACGCTGGGCGGCGTCGATGGGATTTTGGTACAGCTCGCTGGCATCGATGCAGGCATACAGCAACGCCGCTTTGGCCGCGCCCTCCTCGGACATCGCAGCGAGGCCACCGCGGGCTTCCAGCCAGGCCAGCACGCGCTCGGCCAGGAACCAGGCGAAAATCGGCGGCGTGCTGTAGCGGCTCGCGTGTTGATCCTGGACCCGCCAGGAGAGTGCGCCGGGCAAGTCTTCGGGGCAGCGCTCGAGGAGGTCCCGGCGCACCAGCACCAGGCTGAGCCCGGCGGTGCCGAAGTTCTTCTGCGCGCTCGCGTAGACCACGCCGAAATCAGAGACATCGAGCGGACGCGTGAACAGATCCGAGGACATGTCCACTACCAGCGGCCACTCGGCCTGCGGCCATTCGTGGAATTGCACGCCGCTGATCGTTTCGTTGCTGACCAGGTGCAGGTAGGCGGCCGTCGCGGGCAATTGCCAGTCGCGCGAGGGCGGTATGCGGTCGAAACCGCTGGCCTCGGAGCTGGCCACCAGGCAGCCGAGCCCGAGACGCTGCGCCTCGGCGTGGGCTTTGCGACCCCAGTGACCGTGTACCAGGTAGGCGCCAGCCCGCCCGTTGCTGGCCAGGTTCATGGGCGCCTGCGCGAACTGGAAGGTGGCGCCGCCGGCGAGGAACAGCACGGCATACGCCTCCGTCACGCCCAGGATGCGCCGGACCCGCTGCTCCGCCGACTCGGCAATCGCTTCGAATGCGGGGTCACGATGGCTCAATTCGGTGATGGGCAGACCCGTGCCGCCGCAATCCCCCAGCGCCTCCCGGACCTCGTCCATCACCACTTCCGGGATGGCCGCCGGTCCGGGTCCGAAGTTGTAAATACGCCCGGCCATTTGCTCCTCGCCTCACCTGCGATGAGTGGTGGTCAGTTCATCATACGAATCGTCCGCGGGCGACTCCAGCCCGCCTGCAGTGGCAGCGTAATCTCGGCTCGGTTTAAACTGCCCGCCTACGAACCCGTGCCGTGCGACATGTCCCTGATCGATATCCACGCCCACCACCGACTCAGCCGCGAGGACGCACTCTCAGCCGCGAATGATCTGTCCCGAGACCTGGCGCGCAAATTCGATATCGATTACGCCTGGGAGGGCGAGGTCATTCACTTCGAGCGCCCGGGCGTCCACGGACAAATCTGGGTCACCGATGGCGAATTGCGGATCAAGGCGCATCTGGGCTTCCTGCTCGCCATGCTCAAGGGACCGATCGAGCGGGAGATCATTCGCTATCTGAGCGACGAGTTCGGCTGCAGTTTCTAGAGCCGGAACGGATCCGGGTCAGCGGCAAACAGGCGTTCCATGACGGTCCGCTCGCGCTGATAGATGGTCTCGATGAAGGACCGGCCATCGCCCATGTGGGTGAACGCCTGCAAGCCGCCGTCCAGGAACGCCTGCAGCTCGCCGAATCCAGCCGCGCGTGCCGGCCCGCGCATGACCCTGACCATCCACAGCACCATGCGGTGACGCACCACCTCATTCAGCTGTAAGCCCAGGCGATGGATGAGCTCGATCTGGCGGGCGCGCTCCTCCTGACGGTCGCAAGCACGGTAGCAAGCGGCGTAGAGCGCCGCGTCGAGGTCCTCGCTGGCCTCCGCAGCCAGCGCGTGCGCCATGCACAAGTCCAGGTCCAGGCTCATGGCCTGCAACTCGAAGGCCTCCGATAAAGCCAACAGCAGGTGATCTGGCAGCATCCGTACCATCACCGGCAGCACCTGCGCCACCTGCTGGTCCCGCTCGCGAAAATGCAGTCCACCGTAAAGTTCGGCCAGGAAGAAGTACCCCGCCGGTTCAAACCGCTCCTCGGCCAGCAGGTCTGCATACGTGACCGCGAGGCGCTCGCGTTGCCAGCTTTGCAGGCGTTCGAGCATCGCCACCGGGCAACCCGGCTCGTCGAGCCGCAGCGCCTGCCGATGGCTGTCGCGCAAAGCCCGTCCGAGCCGCTCTGCATGTTCCTTGTGTTGGGTCATTCACCGAGACTGCCGATGACATCCAGCAATTCCGTGGCGCTGCGCCGGAACAGTGCCAGGGCCTCCACATGGGCGTAACGCACCCGGCCCGAGGCATCGACCAGAAACACAGCACGTTTCATGCCGAAAGCGCCCTTGCACCCGTACCGCTCCGCCACTTCGAGATCGGCATCGGACAACAGGGTAAAGGGGAACGCATACTTGGCCCGAAAGCTCGCATGCGATTCGGCAGAGTCCGGGCTGATCCCGACCAGGTCCACGCCCAGGCCTTCGAAGGCCTCCATGCCATCGCGATAGTCGCACAATTGGCGGGTGCAAACCGGTGTGTTATCACCCGGATAAAACACCAGGAGCAGCTTCTTGCCGCGCTGTTCCGACAACCGAAATGTCTCGCCCGTATCGCTCGGCAGTGGCAGTGCGAAGTCGGGCGCCGCTTCATTCACGTTCACCATGACCATGACCTCCAGGTTACTCTGGCAAGCCCGCAGAGCGCGCAGCATGATTCATGGGCTGGCCAACGACTGCCACCGGCGGCTAAAATCGGAGCAGGCCCAGCTGCCACCCGTCGAGCATGCTCACGATACACCAGGCACTCACTCCCCGCCGCGATCGAGATCACCTAAAAATGGGATTGGCCATCGCCGGTGGTGGACCGGTCGGCGCCATTTTCGAACTGGGCGCCTTGCGCGCATTGGATGAAAGCATCGAGGGGCTGCGCCTGCATGATCTCGATGTGTACGTCGGGGTGAGCGCGGGCGCCTTCATCGCCGCCAGCCTGGCCAATGGCATGACCACCGCCGAGATCTGCCGGGTGTTCATGGGCGCTGAGTACGCGAGCCTGCGCTTCGAACCGGAGCGCTTCCTGCGCCCGGCCTACCGGGAATACCTTGATCGGGCCGCGCAGGTGCCATCGATCGTGAGCGGCACCCTGCTCCAGATGATCCGCAACCCCATGCATGCCAGTGTCTCGCAGTTGATCGGCGAGCTGGGCAAGGCAGTGCCAGCCGGCATCTTCAACAATGAGACCATCCACGATTTCCTCGAGCAGTCGTTCGCCCAGACCGGGCAGAGCAATCGCTTCCAGGACCTGAAATGCAAACTGTACGTGGTCGCGGTCGACCTCGACAGCGGCGCCGCGGTGCGCTTCGGGAGCGCCGAGCACCGCGACGTGACGATTTCCCGCGCGGTTCAGGCGAGCGCCGCGCTGCCCGGGTTGTACCCGCCGGTCGAACTCGGCGGACGGTTTTTCGTCGACGGCGCGTTACGCCGCACGCTGCACGCCTCGGCGGCCCTGGACGAGGGCGTGGACCTGTTAATCGGCATCAATCCCCTGGTGCCGTACGCGGCCGGCGACGCCGCCCGGCATCCGCACATTCCGGCCCGCAAACTGATCAGTGGCGGCCTGCCGCTGATCCTGTCGCAGACCTTTCGCGCCCTGATCCAGTCACGCATGAAAATCGGCTTTCAAAAATACCGCAGCAGCCATCCCGCCGCGGACCTGGTCCTGCTGGAGCCCGACCGCGACGACGAGGAAATCTTCTTCACCAATATTTTCAGTTACGCGAGCCGCAACGCGCTGTGCGAGCACGCCTACCAGTCCACGCGGCGTGACCTGCTGACGCGCGCGGCCGAGATCAACCCCATCCTGAAGCGGCATGGCATGCGCCTGCGCACCAAGTTGTTGCGCGATCCATCGCGGACCCTGACCAGCAGCATCGGCGACGGGCGGTCCTCGCACGCTCCGGTGACCCGGGAGCTGGCCAAGACCCTCGATGACCTGATGGACGTGCTGGAAAGCCAGATCGCCCGCTGAACGGGCGACTGCCACTACCAGTGAATGCCCCGCATCAGGCTCGCGAATGCAATCTGCTCCTGCGAGGCCTGTTGCTGCGCCTCGGCAATGCCCCGCGCGGCGGCTGAGTCCGGAAACATTCGAAACGCGCTGTTCATGATGATCTCGGCCACCTTGGGCGCCATGGCATGCAGCATGGCGGCAAAGATCCCGAGCCGCGTGGCGATCCGCTGCGGGCGGTAAATCACCGCCTGTTTCACCATCTGCGCCGCTTCCTCCGGAGTAATTGCCGGCAGGTTGTCGTAGATCTTGGTGGGCGCAATCATCGGCGTGCGCACCAGCGGCATGTTGATGGTGGTGAACGAGATGCCCATGTCGCTGTACTCGGACGACGCGCAACGGGAGAAGGCGTCCAGCGCCGATTTTGAGGCCACGTACGCGGAGAACCGGNNCCCCAATCGAGGAAATATTGATGATCTGCCCCGAGCGCCGCTTGGTCATGCCGGGCAGCACCCCCAGGATGAGGCGCAGCGCGCCGAAATAGTTCAACTGCATGGTGCGCTCGAAATCGTGAAAGCGATCGAAAGACAAGGCAATGGATCGTCGGATCGAGCGCCCGGCATTGTTGACCAGAACCTCGATGGGCCCATGCTGCTTCTGGATGCGCTCGACCAGCCGATCGCACGCATCCAGATCAGTGATATCGCACGGAAAACTCCAGGCCTGGCCGCCCTCGTCCCGGATTTCCGCCTGAGTGACGGACAGCTGTTCCGCGCCGCGGGCCACCAGTATGACCTTGGCTCCCGCCCGGGCCATCATCACGGCGGTCGCCCGGCCGATCCCGGAGGACGCCCCGGTGATCACCACGACCTGGTCCTCGACATGCCCCCTGAGGCTGCGATCGATGAACAGATCCGGGTCGAGGTTGCGTTCCCAGTAGTCCCAGAGTTGCCATGCGTAATCCTCCAGCCGCGGCAACTGGATGCCGCTGCCCTGCAGGGCGCGTTCCGCTTCCCGACAATCGAAGCGGGTGGGATAGTTGACGAACCTGAGAATGCCGGGCGGCATGCCGAGGTCTTTCATCACCTGGTCTGAAATACGTCGGACCGGCGGCAACATGCGCAGGCCCTGCTTGACCGCGGAAGGTATGTAATTGAACAGGCGCGCGTCGACCCGCATGGTCATCTGCGGGGCATGCGCGGCTTCCGCAAACAGGTTCAGCACCTCGCCAATACGCTTCGGCTTGGGGTCGGTGAGATGAAAGCACTGCCGGTCGAGACCGGGCCGGTGAGCGATATGGACCATGGCGCTGGCGACATAATCCACCGGAACCATGTTGATTCGTCCCCCTTCGATCCCCAGCGTCGGCATCCAGGCGGGCAGCACGCTGCGCAGTTTCTGTATCAGCTTGAAGAAATAATAGGGCCCGTCGATCTTGTCGATCTCGCCGGTCTTGGAGTGGCCCACCACGATCCCCGGGCGGTAGATGCGCCACGGCACGCGGCACTCGTGCCGCACCAGTCCCTCGGATTCATGCTTGGTGCGGAAATAGGGATGGTCGAGGTCGTGAGCCTCCTCGAACATGTCCTCCCGAAAGACGCCCTGATAGAGACCGGCAGCGGCAATCGAACTGACGTGATGGAAACGCTTGACGCCGATATTTTCAGCAAAGCGCAAAGCGTTCTGGGTGCCCTTGACGTTCACCGGCACCTGCTCGTCGGCATCGGCCATGAGGTCATACACGGCCGCCAGGTGGAACATGTGGTTGATCTTTCCTGCCAGCTCCCGGCGCTTGGCGGCGGGCACCCCCAGCATCGAGCGGGTGAGGTCGCCGGTGATCGGCAGCACGCGCTCGCTCTCGGCGCCCCAACGCCTGCGCAGCTTGTCGAACTTTGCGCGTGAACCGCGCCGCACCAGGACGTAGATGCGGGCCTGTTTCTTCTTCTCCAGCAGCAGCTGAATAACGTGACGGCCGATGAAGCCGGTACCGCCGGTGATGAAGTAATTCATAGACATGCTCCGATGGCGCAGGTCAGGCACATCCTGTGTGCCACGTGCTACGATCTTAGCAGATCGTTTCGGTACGACCCGGCCCATTGTGTTGCCTGACCGAGGATTTTCAGATGACCGAAATCAAGCCGCTCTTCGAACAGGCGGCGGCAGCGGTGAAGGACCTGCAGGAACGCCCGGACAACGACGTGCTGCTGCGCCTCTATGCCCTGTACAAGCAAGGCTCCGAGGGCGACGCGCACGGCCCAAGGCCCGGCATCTTCGATTTCGTCGCGGCGGCCAAGTTCGAAGCCTGGGAGGCACTCCAGGGCCTGCCGCGTGAACAAGCCCAGCAGCAGTACATCGACCTCGCGCGCTCCCTGGGCGCAGATCCCGGTCACTAGCCCCGGAACCTCCGACATGGTACGCCGCGACACGCGGGAACTGATCCTGGCGACCAGCCTCGCGCTGTTCAACCGCCACGGCGAGCCCAACGTGTCAACCAACCACATCGCCACCGAGGCCGACATCAGCCCCGGCAACCTCTATTACCATTTCCACAGCAAGGACGACATCGCGCTGGAGCTGTTCAAGCGCTACCTCATCAGCCTTCAGCCAGTGCTTGAACTGGGAGACAACGAGCGGCCGGACACCGAGGAACTCTGGCTGCGCCTGCACCTGATGTTCGAAACCATGGGCCGGTTCCGCTTCCTGTACCGCAACCTCGACGACCTCTGCGCGCGCATTCCAAACCTGCGCAGAGCCTTCCACGGCCTCCTTGCCAAGCAACGCCGGACACTGGAACGCCTGCTCGGCGGGCTCGTGAGCCACGGGATCATGGAGATCGGGGCGGACGATGCGCAACTGCTGCTCGATAACCTGCTGCTGGTGATGAGCAGCTGGATTCCGTTCGCTGAGGCTGAGGGGGATCCCGGCCTCGAGGACGGCTCGATTCTCCCCCGGGCGGTCGCCCGTGTACTGCACCTGCTCCTGCCCTACCTGCGACAGCCGGAAGCCAGCCAGATCACCGCGCTGATCACCCAGTATCGCGAGGCCTGAAAAAAGGGCCGGCACTCATGCCGGCCCCGAAGCCCAAAATGCCTGCGGCGTGCTACCGCGCTGCGGTCCGCCCGGCAGCCTTCTTGGTGCCTGCCTTGCGTGCCGCCGGCGCCTTGGCGCCATTGGTCTTGGCCTTTGACAGCTCTGCGACCTGCTTGGACAGCTTCTGCACGCGATCGGACAGCTTGTGCACGTCATCCGCGGTCGGCACGCCCAGGCGGCCGAGCACGCGCGCCACGCGATCCTCGAAGATGTTTTCCAGCTTGTCCCAGTTGTCCGCCGCCTGCTGTTTCACGGAGTCGACCCGTGATTCCATATCTCCGCGGAGATCGCCCACCGCGGTGCCCGCGGCATCACGCGTTTTCTTCTCCAGGCTGGTGCCCTCGGCAACCAGTTTCTCGAACAGCTTGTTACCCTGTTCGATCAGCTTGCCGCTCTCTTGCTGGGCCATTGAAAATGCACCCAGGCCGGCCAGCCAGATCTCGCGGGCCGTGTCGACCACCGGCGCCGCGTACTTGCCGGCGGCTGCTTTCGGTTGTACCTTCTTTTTCAGTGTCTTCTTAGCCATTTCATGCTCCTTGCGCTGGCGAGCGCTGATGATGATATGGGTATATCCTAGCGCCGGAAATTAGAGCAAACACCCTAAGATCGGGCCGCATTAAGGCGTCAACTCGCAGAGCAGGAATCCCATGGAACGCTGGCATCCATTTCCCCATAACGCATCCGAATTCGACTATCCCGGCGAGCGTCTCGCCGAGGCCTGGCCGGACCTGCACCGCGGCGACGGCATGGTGTTTCCTGACCCCGAGTGGGTGGCACGCCAGCTCGAGGAATACCCCGAAGCCGCGCCGGCCGCCTTCGATGGCAATCTCGCGCAGCTGGCCGCCGATATCCGGCAGGCCTGGCGCTGCTTCCATGGTGGTGACTTCCAGGGGGCGGTGGCGCGTGCGGAGCGCTGCGGCTACCTCGCCCACGCCGCCGCCAACAAGGCGGCAGGCATTTACGCGACCTACCTGGAGCCTGATGAGGGCCGACGCCGCGAGATCTTCCTGAACGCTGTCGAGCGCGCTGAGCGCGCCGCGCAGGTTTTGCCCGACGATCCGAACACCCACTACTTCCTGGCGTTCAATTTGGGACGATACAGCCAGAGCATCTCCGTCATGCAGGCTTTGCGGCAGGGCGTGGGCGCCAGGATCCAGCAAGCCCTGGAGGCCACCCTCACCCTGGCCCCCGAGCATTCCGAGGCCCACACGGCATTCGGGATGTACCACGCGGAGGTCATCGACAAGGTGGGCAAGATGATTGGCGCCATGACCTACGGGGCGAGCATCGAGGCGGCCCTGGAGCATTTCGAGCGCGCCCTCGAACTCACCCCGGACTCACCCATCGCCCGTATCGAGTGCGCCAATGGGCTGTACCTGCTGTTCGGGGAACGCAGGCTGGACGAGGTCACGGAACTGTATGTCCGGGCCTCCGAGATGTCCCCGAAGGATGCCATGGAGAAGCTGGATGTGGAGGCGGCGCTGGCCGAGTTGGAGTAGACCCCGACGCCGACCGAGGGCTTTCAGCCCGCCGGCGGACTGCCGATGATGATCCGCTCCGCTAGCAGGCTGTCGGGACGCGCCTCAAGGGGCAGCATCAGGGCCAGGTAAAGCAGTTTCTCGAACTCCGGCCTGAATCGGGAAATGATGTTATGCGGATCGGGTACCAGCCCGCGGTCGCTGATCAGGCCGAAAAATACCTTGCCGTCATAACTGAGAATGCTGATGCCCAGGCCGATGCTGCCGTTCTGTGGCACCCAGAACATCAACTGCTCCATTCTCGAGCCGGCCAGGTAGAGCGGGTACTGGGGTCCCGGCACGTTGGTCAGCACCGCGGAGGCTTTCTGGCTCAAAATGTCCAGAACCGGTTTCTGCAGCACGCTGGGCCCCATGCCCAGGGCGGCCAGGAATCCGAACGTGACGGCCGCCTGCTTGGACGACTTCAGCTCGTTCATGCGCTGGTTCACCGTGTACAGCCGTTCCAGCGGATTGGCGACCGACAGCGGCAGGGACAGGAACACGAGGCCGAAATGGTTGCCCAGCTCCCGCGCGTGTTCGAGCGGGCGCAGGTTGACCGGTACCGTGGCGCGGAAATCGACCACCGCATCCGGCGCGTCGCCCCGTTCCAGCATGTAACTGCGGATCGCACCGCTCACCGCCGAGATCAGCACGTCATTAACGGTACAGCCGAACACCTTGCTGACGGCCTTGACTTCGGCCAGCGATAACGGCTCCGCCCACGCGACCTGCTTACGCACGCCCAGGCATCCCTTGAAGCGCGTCGGTGGATCATTCGGCAAGGCCAGCGAATGCACGAACTCGCGCACGATCTCGCCCGCCTCCTGCGCGTAGCTGCCGGCCGTGACGGGATCCTGCAGCACCTTGCGCGCCTCCTCAACGACCCGCAAGCCCAGGTGGGTGGCGAAATCGATTCCCTCCCGGGCGGGTTCGACCAGCCGTCGAAACACCTCCGACTCCTCGACCCGGCGCACCTTCCAGCTCTCGGTCCGCTCAGCCGAGGACCGTCCCTCGCGGTGGGTGTCGGTCAGGGAGAG
>JABAOH010007032.1_pt2 | contig 20643 bp, 21 predicted proteins | sample 7062181 | NCBI WGS metagenome assembly JABAOH01 (sample SAMN14538630, study PRJNA623070) | marine sediment metagenome | biome: marine biome [ENVO:00000428]; feature: marine pelagic biome [ENVO:01000023]; material: deep marine sediment [ENVO:00002113]; isolation source: pool of 5 deep marine... | reverse complement strand
GACCCCACCCCTGTTTATCCTCCTCGCATGGCACCCATGGTAGCAGAGGAGGTCACCCTCCCCCAGGACGAGAACGATGACGAGAAGCTGCTGGGAATCCTTTACGGGTTGGTGGAAAGGTGCTCCCATCAGCTTCTGAGCAGGGCATTGTCCCCCCGCAAGGCAGGGTTGGTCTTTAGATATACTGACCAGGAAGAGATCATGCGGCGGTTCAATCTGCCCCATGTAGATTTCTGGGATATCGACCTCTATGCACCTCTGGAGAGGATCTTTTTAAAGGCTTGTCGACGCCGAGTGGGGGTCAGGTTTATGAAGGTATGGTTTCAGGATTTCTCACCTCCTGCCTCACAGCTCCCTCTCTTCCCCGCAAGGTCTCCCGTCATGGAGAAAAAGGCACTGGTAACCCGGGCCCTGAAGCGCATCAGGGAGAGGTATGGAGATGAGGTGATCAGGTACGGCAGGGCAGCTTGATAACATCCGTCATCCCAATGGAGCAAACGGAGAACATGGAAAAAATGTCAAACGACAAAACCCAAATGAAAAAATTCTGGCTTTGACATTCATTTGAGCTTTGAGCTTTGTCATTTGTTCATCTTATGCCTTAAGCCTTGTGCTTTGCACCTTTAGCCTGGTGACCTATAAGCTATGAACGGTTTCGTCCATCTCAATGTCCATTCCCACTACTCCCGGGGTTGGGGTATCGGCACCATTGAAGAGCTCTGCCAGTCCGTCAAACAGCAGGGCATGGATAGGCTGGCCCTGACCGATACTAACGGGTTGTACGGACTGGTCTACTTTATCCAAACAGCCAGGGAGATGGGTATTCAACCCATTGTGGGCAGCGAGCTTACAAGCGATGAGCACCGGGCTGTATTACTGGTCCGAAACCATGAGGGGTATGCCAACCTCTGCCGGATTATCTCAGACCGCCAATGCCATCAGGATTTCGATCTGATCAAATCCCTGAGGGAAAGGCGTGAAGGACTCACCATCTTCTCTGACGACTTCACCCTGCTCAAGGCCCTTAAGAGAGATGCGATCGAAGACCTCTTTGTTGAGATGTCCCCCGGCTACAACATGGCCGGCTGCTATGCCTTTTCCCGTAAGAGCGGCATTCCTCCTCTGGCCACCAACCGGGTCTATCTGATTAGGGCTGATGAGTTTGCTCTTCACCGGATCCTTCGGGCTGTAGCCCTGAACAGCAAGCTTTCCCGTTTAGGGTGCGGGGATACCTGCCAGGAGCACAATTTCTTGAATGCCCCCCAGTCCATGATCGATCAGTTTCCCCATGCCCCTCGAGCGATCTTTAATACCCTTGGGGTAGCCGAGAGATGTCTTGTGAGTTGGGATTTTGACCATATCATCTTCCCCCGTTTCGAGCAAATGACGGATAGGGATGCCTACGAGACTCTCTACCGGGCTACCGTAGAGGGTTGCAAGCGACGATATGGAAAGCTTACCCAAGCAGTCAGGGAGCGGATAGAATACGAGATGAAAGTCATCCGTGAGAAAAACTTCGCCCACTATTTTCTAGTGGTGGCCGATATTGCCAGAAGGGCCCGTCGATCATGCGGCCGGGGAAGCGCCGCCGCCTCTATCGTCTCCTACGCCTTGGGGATCACCCATGTGGATCCCATCAGACATCACCTCTTCTTTGAACGCTTTTTAAACCCGGGTCGGATGGATCCCCCGGACATTGATGTGGACTTCGCATGGGACGAACGGGATCAGATCATCGACTATGTCTTCGCTAAGTACGGAAATCGAAGGACCGCCATGGTGGCCAATCATAATACCTATGGAGCCAGATCTGCCATCAGGGAGGTGGCAAAGGTCTTCGGCTTGACTGATGCAGAGATCAGCCGGGTGACCAGCAAAATCGGATTCGGCTGGCAATTGAAGAAGATTTGGAGGGAGCTGGCAAACCATCCCAAGATGAGGGGAATCGAGTTCAAGAAACCCTGGGATGAGATTCTGAGTGCCGCGGTCCAGCTCGAGGATCACCTCAACCACCTTTCCGTCCACTGCGGCGGTCTGGTGATCGTGCCCGATGAGGTTCGCCGCTACTGCCCGGTGGAAATCTCTGCGAGCGGGGTACAGGTGCTCCAGTGGGAAAAGGATTCGGTGGAGGACGCAGGGCTTGTCAAGATAGATATCCTGGGCAACCGGAGCCTTGCCGTCATCCGGGATGCCCTCGATCTGGTGGAGAGGAATTATGGGCGACGGATCGATTACGCAAGCTGGAACCCCATGAATGATCCCAAGACGGTGGAGATCTTTTACCGGGGTGATACCTTTGGTGTCTTCTATTTTGAGAGCCCCGCCACTAGGCAGGTGCTGGAAAAGGTCAGCTCCGGCTTTACCCTTGAGGAGTACTCCCGACTGGACCACTTCCATCTCAATGTGGTGGTTACCTCCATCATCAGACCGGCCTCAAACCAGAGCATCAGGACGTGGGTATCCAGGCTCCATGGTGAGCCCTGGAACGCACCCCACCCCCTCTTAAGGCCAGTTCTGGAGGAGACCTTGGGGGTCATGGTCTTTCAGGAGCAGTTGAGCCAGGCAGCCATGTACCTGGCCGGGTTTGATCCTGCGGAGGCCGATACCCTGAGGAAGGTGGTCAGCAAAAAGCACAGGGAGAAAAAACTTCAGGACTTTTATACTCGATTTGTTCAGGGGGCCCGCAAGCGGGGTGTGAGCCTGGAGGTGATAGAGGACGTCTGGCAGATGATGATGGGCTTTGAGGGCTACAGTTTCTGCAAGCCGCACTCGGCCAGCTACACCCTAGTGGCTTACAAGTCCGCCTATCTCAGGGCCCACTATCCGGCCGAGTTCATGGCGTCTGTCATCTCCAATGGCGGCGGGTATTACTCCACATTCGGATATCTGTCGGAAGCCAGACGGATGGGGCTCGAAATCCTGCCTCCCGATATCAACCACAGCGAGATCAAGTATACCGGTCGGAACAGGGAGATCCGGGTCGGTCTCATGCAATTAAAGGCCCTCTCCCAGGAGGCTCGGGAGCTCATCATCCATGAGCGGTCCAAACGCGGTCCCTTCACTGGCCTTGAGGATTTTCTACTCAGAATTGGTCACCATCTCCGCTTCCAGGATGTCAGGATCCTGATCAAGGCGGGTTGCTTTGATAGCATTGCCCGTGGCTTAAGCAGGCCCTCCGTGATGTGGCAGGCCCTTCGATTCTACGGGGGGGAGCACCAGGAGGAAAACCCCCCTACCCTGCTCTCCACACCTCCTACTTTCTCTCCCTTAAAACAACCTCCTTATCCAGAAAGCCTCATGTTGAAACATGAGCTGGAAACCCTGGGCCTCCTCCTTTCCCTCCACCCCCTCAACCAATACGAGGACATCGTAAAAGGATTGGATTATGTCAGGGCCAAGGACCTCCATGCCCATGTGGGGAAAAAGGTGACCACCATCGGTTGGTTGGTGACCGGTAAGACGGTGCATACAAAGGATGGGGAGCCCATGAAGTTCGTCTCCTTTGAGGATACCACCGGCCTCTATGAAACCGTGTTCTTCCCAAAGGTATACAACGGGTTTTGTCACATGCTGAATGAGATGCGCCCCTATATCCTCAAGGGGAAGGTAGAGGAGGACTTCGGTTCCATATCACTGACGGTGAGCTGGATAGGATTTCTGGACAGATACAAACGAAAGGTCTCCCGCCCGCCTCGCCTGAGCGAGAGCGATGGCAGGCAGGCACAAGACCTCCTGCCATAGCCTAACCCAAGAACCGCATATCTTGTGGACGCTTCTCCCTTGACATACAAACCCACTTCACCTATGTTTTCAATCCAACTAAGGGAGTTCTCATCATTCCACGTAGGCATCTCAGGGCTTTTTGTAAAGAAGAATGCAAGACCCTCCTTTACCATGATCCACAACTGGGCAGAAGACATGATGGTATCTCCACGGTCCGTTGCCAGGGTGGAAGAAGGCGGTCTTTTCTTGAACAACTACAGCTGTATGAAACCCGTAGCTTCCCTGCAAATGTATCCCGCCACAAATCTGGCTAAGAAAGATGCCGCTGCTCGTTTTTACACCATCATCGTCGACATTCCTGGATTGCCCCCTGAATCGAAAGCGGAAATAGACAGGGCGATTGAAGAGAGCGAAAAAGACATGATGTGAGAGCTGGGGGCTGGATCGGTTCTTAGATCATTTGCGGGAAGCGGGAAGGCGCCCTGTTTTAATCAAGGGAAAGATGCTTGCTATGATGGCGTAGGTTTCGCTTTCCAAGCGGACTCAAGAAATTCTACCTTTGAGGATTGAAGATGAATGAGATCAAGTTTCATGGACGTGGAGGCCAGGGGGTCGTCATGGCCTCCCAGATGCTCGGTTTGGCCTTTTTCAAGGCCGGGATGTATCCCCAGTGTTACTCGCTGTTTGGCGGGGAGCGGCGGGGTGTCCCTGTGGTGAGTTTTCTGCGTGTGGACAAGGAGAGGATTTTTCTGAAATGTGACATCAGGTATCCGGATGAACTCCTCTATTTTGATGCGACCCTCGTCAACCTGGAGGAGATCCTATCTCTCATGAAGCCGGGGTCGCGGATCTTGATCAATACTTCTAAGGGCAGGGAATTTTACAGAGAGATGTCCGAGTATACGCTCGGGTTGATCAACGGGACGGGAATCGCCGAGGATCTGGGGCTGGGGCACGTGATCAATACGACGTTGCTGGGGGCCTATTGCCGGTTCAACCCGGACCTTTCCATGGGGCATCTGATCGAGGCGGTGCGGGAAATGGTGCCGGCCAAGGAGGAGACCAATCTTGAGGCTGTCAAAAGGGGATACGACAATCTGAGAATCTTCCATCCGGACACATGATATGAGTGAACGGCGNNGTGAACGGCGATGTATTGACCCAGAATTGATCATCCCCATATCCCGGTTCAGTACCGAGGCATTCAAGACCGGGACGTGGGGAACCCGTCGCCCTGTTCATGAGGACAAGGTCTCTCCCTGCCGGGTGGCGTGTCCTGCGGGGAACAACATCCCCATGGCGCTGGCGAAGGCGTCCCTGGGGGACTATGACGGGGCGCTGGCAGCCTTTCTGGAGGAAAGTCCCTTGCCAGGAGTGTGCGGTCGGGCGTGTTACCACCTCTGCGAGGGGGAGTGCAACCGTGGTCAGTGGGACGGCGCGGTGCACATCCAGGCCTTGGAACGGGCGGCATCGGAATTGGGAACGGCGCGACCTCAGGCCCTGACGGATGCGGGTAAGGACCTCCCGGTAGCCGTGGTGGGATCGGGTCCGGCCGGTCTTAGCGCGGCCTATCACCTGGCCCGCATGGGTCACCCGGTGACCCTGGTGGAGTCGGAGGAGGCGCTTGGTGGTCTGCTCAGGTGGGGAATCCCCCAGTATCGAGTGCCGATGGGGGCCCTTGAAAGAGACCTGGCCAGGATCCTCTCTCTGGATATACGTGTGCAGACCGGGACTCGATTAAACGGGACCCTGCTGGAAGAGCTGCGGAGCAGTCACAAGGCTGTTTTTCTGGCCCTGGGTGCCCAGCGCAGCCTGGGCGTTGACATTCCCGGCAACACGCTCCCGGAGGTCTGGCTCGGCCTGGATTTCCTGAAGGCGGTGAGGCAGGGGGCCCTTGGTGGAATCCAGGGCAGGGTTGTCGTGGTGGGCGGCGGGAATGTAGCTATTGACGCGGCCCTGACGGCGCGGAGACTTGGAGCGAGGGGGGTGGATCTGGTCTGTCTTGAGCAGCGAGAAGAGATGCCTGCCCATGAGCGGGAGATCTCCGATGCCCTGGAGGAAGGGCTGGCATTCCACAACGGGTGGGGGCCCAAAGGTATCCGGGATAAGAACGGCAAGGTGGGGGGCGTGGAATGCGTCCGATGTCTCTCGGTATTTGACGGTGAGGGCAAGTTCAATCCCTCCTATGACGAGGGTTCAACCCTGGATCTGGAGGCAGACCATGTGATCCTGGCAACTGGACAGGCGCCGGATCTCTCTGCGCTTGAGGAAGGTGGGCCTTTTAGCGAGGCCCTCGGCAGCGCTTTGCGGGTCGAAGAAAGCACTCTGGAGACGGGTATTTCGGGGATCTATGCCGGAGGGGATATGGTCAAGGCGCCGGGTTCTGTGATGGAGGCCATTGCAGCCGGAAAACGTGCGGCCCTGGCTATTCACCTGGCGACTCTGGGGAAATCCTTGGAAGAGGCCGAGGGCCGTGTTTTGATGGGAGAGGGGGCCACCTTTTCTATTCATGCGCTGTTCCATGAGCGTTCCGGTTGGGAGCCCAGTAAGGTTGTTCGATTCGAGGAACTGGAGCCCCTGTTTTTAGACGACACGCCGAGGAGAGAACTTGCCCGGGTCCGGCCAGAGCTTCGGACGCAATTCCGGGAGATCAATCTGTCAGTGAAATCGGAGGAGGCAGCCGAACTGGCGGGTCGGTGTTTTTTCTGCGGAACCTGCACGGGTTGCGATCGGTGTTATCTTTACTGTCCGGAAAATTCAATCGTGCCTCCCGATGCAGAGAAGGCCAAATACGAAGCCAATGACGACTACTGCAAAGGCTGTGCTGCTTGTGCGGCGGTGTGTCCGCGAGGCGTGATGAGCATGGGTGAGGCAAAATGAAGAAGTTTCTTGCAGGTAATCAGGCAGTGGCCGAGGCGGTACGCCTCTGCCGTACTCAGTTTGTGGCGGCCTATCCGATCACACCCCAGACCCCTATATATGAGAAGCTTTCCGACTGGGAGGCGGCGGGGGACCTGGGCGGAGAAATGATGCGGACGGAGTCGGAGCACTCTGCCATGGCGGCCTGTCTTTCGGCCTCCCTGGCGGGGGCCCGGACCTTTACGGCGACATCCTCCCAGGGGCTGGCCCTGATGCACGAGATGCTTCACTTTGCGGCGGGGTGCCGGACGGCTGTGGTGATGGCCGTGGTCAATCGGACCCTGGCGGGACCCTGGGCCTTCTGGAGTGATCAGACCGACAGTCTGTCCCAGCGTGACACGGGATGGATGCAGATCTACTGCGAAGACAATCAGGAGGCCCTGGACACCGTGATCCAGGCCTACCGGATCGCGGAAAAGGTGCTTCTTCCCTGTATGGTGGTCATTGAGGCGTACTTTATCTCCCACCTTATGGAGCCGGTGGAGGTGCCGGCCCCGGAGCTGGTGGACCGATTTGTTCCGCCGGTGAATATCCCCCGACGATTTGATCTGGAGGACCCCGGATATGTGTTGTCCACGGTGAGCCAGAAGCAGTTCATGGGATACCGACAACTGAGTCAGGAGGCGATGATGTGCGCCCTGGAGGTGATGGCTGATGTGGACCGGGAGTTTTCGGAGGTCTTTGGCCGGGGTTACGGCCTGATCGAGGCGGACGGGGTTGAGCATGCGGATCTGGTGCTGGTCACTACGGGCACGATTACCTCGACGGCACGGGTGGCCCTGGACAGTTTGCGGGAGAGGGGCTACAAGATTGGACTGTTGAAGATCCGTGTTTTCAGGCCCTTTCCGACCGAGGCCCTTCGAAGGGTCCTGGATGATGTCCCGCGGATCGCAGTCCTTGAACGGAATATATCACTGGGCCGTGAGGGGATCTTCTGCTCCGAGCTGAAATCGGCCCTTGTCAACAGCCCTGTTCGACACCGTATTCAGGGTTATCTGGCGGGTCTTGGGGGAAGCAACGTGGACCCGGATCTCATCGAGCGGGTGGCGCTGGACGCCCTTGAACGCAAAGAGGCCACAGACGGGCCGATTTGGATGATGGAGGAGGAGTGATGTTGATGGGAGAGAAAACGCGTCCGGAAGAGGTGATGCGATCGGGGCACGCAGCCTGTCCGGGGTGTGGGTTAGCCATGGGCATGCGGCTGGTGGTTCAGGCCCTTGGGAAGAGGGCGGTGCTGGTTGTGGTGCCTTCCTGTGTGGCGGTGGTATCGGGGCCCTATCCCCACGGGGCTTTTGGCGTGCCCATGTTTCATTCGGCCTTTGAGATTGCAGCCCCTACGGCCGCAGGCATATCCCGGGCGCTGGATATTCAGGGTCAAGGGGACGTTCCGGTGCTTGCCTTTGCGGGAGATGGGGGGACCTTTGATATCGGTCTGCAGTCCTTGTCAGGTGCGGCGGACAGGAACGAGAACCTCATCTACGTGTGCATGGACAACGAGGCGTACATGAACACGGGGATCCAGGTGAGCTCGGCCACCCCCAGATACGCCTGGACTGGAACTTCACCGAGGGGAAATACGCGGCGGAAGAAGCAGATCATGGAGCTTATAGCGGCCCACCGGATACCCTATGCGGCCACGGCCTGCATTGGTTTTCCCGAAGATCTGATACGGAAGGTGAAGCGTGCCAGGGAGCTGAAGGGGACGCGGTTTCTACATGTTCTATCTCCCTGCCCGACAGGCTGGAAGATGGCCGAGCACATGTCGCCCAAGGTGTCGGTGGCGGCGGTGGAGACGAATATCTTCCCGCTCTATGAGGTCGTAAAAGGCCTGGAGTACACCATTAACCATGAGCCCAAAAGACTGCCCGTGGAGGCTTACCTGTCCCTGCAGGGCCGTTACAAGCACCTGCGAGCAGAGGAGATCAGCGCCATCCAGACAGAGACAGATCGCAGCTGGACGGAACTCCAGAGAAGGGCGGAGCCAGAAGGCTTGTGAACTCTTCTTGACCGCTGATTGCATAAGAGGCAAGAGAATGAAAGGAGTCTCAATAAGGTTCCAAATATAGAAAAGAAGTGTATGAGAGGAGACACCCTGATTTGATGCCTTAGAGATTTTTACATGAGTACGACTTGATATCTCCAAGATGTCTGATTTCTCGCTGTTTCGTGATGATCTGAATTGTGATGGAAAATGGTGGAGAGTTTGATCACAATGCGTATTTGTTCATTCCTGAGCATTTGGAATGAAACGGCTGGTAGAGCCTATGCGTCGCAGAGAAGATGAGTTCTGGGATGGGCCGCCTTTTCATCAGCACACAAGGCAAAATGTCCTCTAGTCCGACCCACAAAAAGGGATTTCTTATCACCCAAAAAGAAACCGTCACCCAAGGCCGAAGTTTCCATCATTGAATGCATCTACGGCCCCACCTTTGGGAGCAGTCACACGCTCTGACATAATAGTCTAACCCCAAAACTCATATCCTGTGGTCCTTTTCCCCTTGACGCACAACGCTATCTCATTCTATACTCCCCCTCCAACAAAGGCAATTCGTATCATTTGGCTGTATATAGTTGCTAGCAGAGAGAGGTGAGAGATGAACAGCTCGTGGACCCTGGATATGGTAATCAACCGTGCATTAAATATCGAGGAGCAGTCCTATAAGTTGTATACCGGGGCAATCGAAAAGGTTGAGGCCCCGGAGGCCAAGGCCTTCCTCAAAGAGCTGGCAGACTGGGAGCTTGAACATAAAGCAAAGCTGTTAGCAATTAAGGACAATCCGGAGAAGATGGAGGAGTTCAACCGGGATATGCCGAAGGTCCAAGACTTGAAGATCGTCAACTACTTAGAGGATGTGCCCCTCACCGATGCATCCGATTACGAATACCAGAAGCTCCTGATATACGCTGGTAAACGTGAACAGGAGACTTTCGAGTATTACGACGATTTGGCAAAGAAGCTCGGCGGCAGCGATGTAAGCAGATTCTTTGCTCGCCTGGCAGCTGAGGAGCTGACTCACAAGAACAAAATAGAAAAAGAATACGATCAATACGTATTGCAGTGGGGTTGACCTATTCTCCACCGCCTGCTGCCTCCCCTTGTTGAATTTCGGGTGGTAATCTACTTCGCTCGAGAGGTGAGTGGTCAACGAAGACCTTTCGTTCTCAATTTTTGTTGACAAGTATGGCATTATTCTCTTAAATACTTGCATAGACCTTAGCAAGAAGCTACAAAGAGAACGACAGAAACAGGCCAGAAGGGCTTGCATGACAAAAGATCGGAACTCCTTTCTGGTTTTTTCTTTTTAAAATTGTTTAATCTCGGTTCTTATCCCAGTTGAGAGGGAGGAAAATATGTGTGAGGCCAATGCCTATCTCGTAAAGGATGGGGAAGAGAAAATCATTATGGAAAACGTGGATATCCTAAGACCTGAGGAAAATGGTATATATCTTCAGGACATCTTCGGTGGACAACGCACGATCAAAGCAAGGATCAAGGAGATGAACCTCGTCGAGCACAGGATCTTGCTGGAAGAAGAATAAACCACCCTTTTATCCTGGATGACTGGTCGCGCATTCGTTAACTCTATTACTCTGCTGTTCTAATCCCTGCCCTAAAGCGCCCGTGATGAATCAAGAAACCCTCCTGCCCCTAGTTCACGATAATGAGCTAGGGGTAAGGGAGAATTTTTTAATTGCTTATATCAGCAGATATTGTAGTATTCCAACTTTGAGTACTATTATCACTTCTTTTTAAAACAGTTGAGCAGTCGATCAAACGAATTGAAAAACCTAATAGCTTCCTTTATTAAATATATCCAGACAGAGAAGGGATACTCTGTACACACAATCAGGAACTACGAAAGTGACCTGAGACAATTTGGCAAATTTGTCGCAGCCAGAAGTGGTGTAAAGGATGGCGATCCGGGAATTGGCTTAGTAGATCATACGCTCATCAGATCATATCTGGCAGCGCTCTTTGATAAACACCGGAGAACAACAATTGCCCGCAAGCTGTCCGCACTAAAATCCTTTTACGGGTTCCTGGAATTGAGGGGACTTGCCCCTGTAAATCCCGCGGCAGAGATAACCACTCCCAGACAAGAAAGGCATATCCCTACCTACCTCCCCGTAGATGACATGTTCGCCTTACTGGAACAACCTGACAGGGAAGGGGAGTTTGGGCTCAGGGATCTGGCCATTCTGGAGCTACTTTACTCAACTGGTCTCAGGGTCAGCGAACTCGTCGCGTTAGACATAGAGAGATTAGACCTCAACTCTCGTCTTGTGAGGGTCTCAGGTAAAGGTGGAAAGGAAAGGCTTCTCCCCGTTGGGAGAAAGGCCATTGCTGCTATTAGAGAATATCTCGGACACACGGGGGAGAGAAGGAAAAAGGCTGGATATGGCAAGGGTGATGGCCCTGTGTTCCTTAACTATAGGGGAGGAAGGCTTTCGGCCAGGAGTGTGAACAGACTAGTCAAAAGGTACTCGAGAAAATGCGGTATCACGGTGGAAATCAGTCCCCATTCTTTGCGCCATACCTTTGCAACCCATCTCCTGGATGGTGGCGCAGATTTAAGATCAATCCAGGAGCTATTGGGCCATGTAAACCTTTCATCTACCCAAAAATACACGCATGTGAGCATAGACAAGTTAGTCGAGGTCTATGATAAAGCTCATCCAAGAAGCTAAGGGGTTAGGCCTGAGCCCGATCTATTCTACGGAGGATTTCTTGGTACTGGGAAATACAAAGAGCAGTAAGTCAAGTGAGAGGATCAAGGGGACCACAATTCTTTCCGTCAGGAAAGAGGGGTACGGGATTATGGCTGCAGACGGACAGGTGACACTGGAAAACACAATTATAAAGCAAAAGGCTAAAAAGCTCAGGCTTATGTACAATGATCAGGTCCTGGTCGGCTTTGCTGGAGCAACGGCAGATGCCTTTTCTCTTTTTGAAAGACTCGACGGAAAGCTGGAAAAATTCAACGGGAACCTGCCCAGGGCAGCAGTCGAGTTAGCCAAGGATTGGAGAACGGATAAAATTCTCCGCAGGTTAGAGGCCCTGCTCCTTGCCATGGACAGGGAACATACCCTTATACTATCAGGCAATGGAGATGTGATTGAACCGGATGAAGATGTGGCCGCTATTGGTTCCGGGGGTCCATATGCCTTGGCTGCTGCCAGAGCACTCATGGCTCACTCTAACTTAGATGCCAGATCTATAGCCATTGAATCAATGAAAATCGCGGCCTCTATCTGCCTCTATACCAATGAGGAGTTTGAGGTGAAATCCCTGCCTGACCTGAAAGGAAATATCCGACATTAGCTGAATAGTGTTACATTTCGGCCCCTTAAACCTAAGATGGAAATCTTAATGGATAGGAATGACGGGAGAGGAAAGGACATGAAGGTCCTAACTCCAAGGGAGATCGTCTCCGAGCTGGATAGGTATATAGTTGGACAGGGCAAGGCAAAACGCTCTGTGGCTATAGCCCTCAGGAATCGATGGCGGAGACAACAGGTCCCCCGGGAGTTAAGAGACGAAATAGCCCCCAAAAATATCATCATGATAGGCCCCACAGGTGTGGGAAAAACGGAGATAGCAAGACGGCTTGCCCGACTAGCCAACTCCCCTTTCTTAAAGGTAGAGGCCTCCAAATTTACTGAAGTTGGTTATGTGGGCAGAGACGTAGAGAGCATGATCAGGGATTTGACTGAGCTGGCTGTGAATATGGCCAAGCAAGAGGAGCAGGAAAAGGTGAAGACGAGGGCAATGGAGCTAGCAGAAGATAAGTTATTGGACATCCTCCTTCCGAAACCAAAAAAGGAAATAGAGGAGGATACCGAGGAAAAAAGAGAAAGCATGCTCGAGGTAGTGAAAGACGAACCCGCTGATCCTAACTCTACCAGGGAGAAACTGAGGCGTCTGTTAAGCAAGGGGAAACTTGATGAAAGGTATGTGGACCTAGAGGTAACCGATAAGCCCTTTCCGCTTATAGAGATCTTTTCCGGTACCGGCCTCGAGGAGATGGATATAAATGTGAAGGAGATCTTCGGGCAGATTCTGCCGGCCAAGACCAAGAAGAGGAAGGTGAGGGTGAAAGAGGCAGTCGAGATACTAACACAGCAAGAGTCACAGAAGCTGATTGATCTTGATAAGGTTGTTGAAGAGGCCATTCGCAGGACAGAACAAAACGGGATCATCTTCCTGGACGAACTGGACAAGATAGTTGGCAGTGAGTCAACATCCGGCCCAGATGTATCGAGGGAGGGAGTACAAAGGGATCTGCTTCCAATAGTGGAGGGATCAACAGTCCTCACAAAATACGGAATGGTAAAGACCGATCATATCCTATTCATTGCATCCGGGGCCTTTCACGGAAGTAAACCCTCTGACCTCTTACCTGAACTTCAGGGACGTTTCCCTATCAGGGTAGAGCTCAACCCCCTTACAGAGAAGGATTTCGTTATGATACTAACAGAGCCTCAAAACGCGTTGATAGCTCAATACAAGGCCCTGTTGGCCACTGAAGGAATAAGGTTAGACTTTACGGGATCAGCTATTGCCGAGATAGCAAAAATGGCCTATGAGGCCAATGAGACCATGGAAAATATAGGCGCACGTCGGTTGCATACTGTAATGGAGGCACTTTTAGATGATATCTCCTTCAATGCATCGGACACGGAAGAGGGAGAGATAACCATTGATAAGGATTACGTGAGAGAGAAGTTAAGTGAGATCCTTGAGGATATAAATCTGAGCAGGTACATTCTCTAGGAATGAGGTAGGGTTCAGATGGACAGCGAGGTAGATAGGGCGAGAATCCTGATTGAGGTACTGCCGTACATACGAAAATTCAACGGACAGACTATGGTCATCAAGTATGGCGGCCATGCCATGGTCGATGACAAACTGAAGAAGGGCTTTGCCCTGGATATTATCCTCATGAAATACGTTGGCCTCAACCCAGTGGTTGTTCACGGAGGCGGGCCCCAGATAGGAGAATTCTTGGGCAAAATGTCCATAAAATCGAATTTCGTCAGGGGCCACAGGGTTACTGATGAGAAGACTATGGACGTGGTGGAGATGGTTCTTGCTGGCAAGGTAAATAAGGAGATCGTCGCCACCATAAACCAACATGGTGGCCAGGCAGTTGGTCTCTCGGGTAAAGACGGCCATCTTATTACCGCCCGAAAGCTTCAGTTTGTATCAGGCCCTGAGACGGGGGATAGGTTCGATAACCCCCCTGAGATAATAGATATTGGTCTGGTGGGCGAGGTTGTCTCCGTTAACGACCGGATAATAAAGAGCCTTATAGATAACGGGTTTATCCCCGTCATTGCCCCTGTCGGGGTTGGCAAGGATAATGAGACCTACAATATAAACGCCGATCTTGTGGCAGGTCATATTGCCTCATCTCTCAAGGCCAGAAAGCTCATCTTACTGACCGATATAGAGGGTGTTCTTGGCAGGGATGGTAACCTTATCACCAGCCTCACGGCGGAGGATGCCAATCATATGATAGCGGACGGGTCTATTAAAGAAGGCATGATCCCAAAGCTTCAATGTAGCCTTGAAGCCCTCAAAGGTGGAGTGGAAAAGGTCCATGTCATCGATGGCAGGAAGGAACACTCCCTGCTTCTAGAGATATTTACAGATAGAGGAGTGGGAACAGAGATAATTCCCAATTAGACCTAATGCCCCTCAGTACTATAGACAGGGCGGATACATTCATGTTCATGACCTACAGGCGCTCTCCCATCACCTTGGTCAAGGGAGATGGCTGCCGGCTGTGGGATGAAGACGGTAAGGAATATATTGATTTTGTCGGAGGAATCGCTGTCTGCAACCTTGGTCACAGCTCACCTCTAGTAACCAATGCCGTGTACGAGCAGTCAAAAAAACTCGTCCATGTTTCCAACCTCTTCTACACCCAGCCGCAGACGGAACTTGCCCAAGTCCTGATAGAGAACTCCTTTGCAGCAAGAGTGTTCTTTTGCAACAGCGGTGCAGAGGCCAACGAGGCAGCCATAAAACTGGCCAGGCGTTACTCAAGGGAGAAATTTGGACCAGAAAGACATGTTATCATAACCATGGACAACTCATTTCACGGCCGAACAATGGCCACCCTCTCTGCTACAGGTCAAGAGAAGATCAAGAAGGGCTTTGCCCCCTTGCTTCAAGGCTTCAGATATGTGCCCTTTAATGACCTGAAGAACCTAAGGTCTGCCATTGATGGATCTGTCTGTGCAGTACTGTTAGAACCGATACAAGGTGAAGGTGGGGTTGTTCTGCCTGATCCCGATTACCTGAAAGGCGTCAGGGAGATCTGTAGAGAGCATGCTGTCCTGCTGATATTAGACGAGGTGCAGGTTGGTATGGGAAGAACAGGGAAACTTTTTGCCCATCAACATTTTGGAATAACGCCTGATATAATGACCTTGGCCAAGGCCTTGGGCAATGGATTGCCCATAGGTGCTATGCTGGCTACGGGGGAATTAGCTGACGCCTTTGGCCCAGGGAGTCATGCTTCTACATTTGGGGGAACGCCCCTTATAACCGCAGGTGCCCTCGCGGTTGTAAAGAGCCTTCTCAATGATGGCTGGATTGAAAATGCCAGAGAGATGGGAGTCTATTTCAAGACCGGGCTAACCACCCTCCAAGGGAAATATAGCATCATAAGGGACGTCAGGGGGCTAGGACTATTACTGGGCTTAGAGTTCGACAGAGACGTAGCCGGTATTGCGAGTGTCTGCATGGAGAGGGGTTTCTTGATAAACTGTGTCCAGGAAAGGGTTCTTAGATTTGTTCCTCCCTTGATTATCGGGAGAGAGGAGATCAACCTATTGATCAACTGCCTGGATGTGGTATTCAAGGAAATCTAGGTATGAAAGGTGATCCCTTAACCCCCAGGGTGGGCCTCTACAGAACGGAAACCGGTCGGGTTTAGACCCTTAACAAATGACCAAAAATGTCTTTCTAAAAGCACTATGTACCTATAGGAGAGAGAGCCATAATGACTGAAAGGATGAAGAAGATTGTATTAGCTTACTCCGGTGGCCTTGACACATCGGTCATACCATCCTGGCTTAAGGAGACTTACGATTGCCCTGTCGTTGCCTATACAGCTGATCTTGGCCAGGAAGAAGGCATTGATGGACTAAAGAAAAGGGCCATGCAAGCAGGTGCGGACGAAGTAATTGTCGAGGATCTCAGGGAAGAGTTCGTAAGCGAATTCGTGTGGCCAGCCTTGAGGGCCAATGCCATTTATGAGAATAACTACCTTTTAGGTACCTCTCTTGCACGGCCGGTTATAGCTAAACATCAGGTAGCCGTAGCCAAGAACATAGGTGCTGATTCAGTGAGCCATGGCGCCACTGGAAAGGGCAACGATCAGGTCAGGTTTGAGTTGGCATACATGGCCTTAGATCCAACGCTAAGGATCATCGCTCCATGGAAGATATGGGATTTCAAGGGAAGAGAGGACCTCATTAGATACGCCACAAAAAAGGGTATACCCATTCCCGTTACCAAGGAAAGGCCTTACAGCAGTGACAGGAACCTTCTCCATATAAGCTTTGAGGGCGGAGTCCTGGAGGATCCATGGCAGGAACCATCTGAGGATATGTTTGTCATGTCCGTATCACCCCAGAATGCCCCAGACAAGGCAACTTATGTGGAGATAGATTTTGAGGATGGAAACCCCGTGGCCATTGATGGAGTAAGGCTTTCGCCCGCAAACCTCCTTAAGAGACTCAATGAGTTAGGGGGCAAGAACGGCATCGGTCGAGTTGATATGGTGGAAAACAGATATGTGGGTATGAAATCGAGGGGTGTCTATGAGACCCCGGGTGGGAGCATCTTAAGGATTGCTCACATTGCAATCGAATCCATTACCATGGACAGGGAGGTTATGCATATAAGGGACGGCCTGACACCTAAGTACTCGGAGATGATTTACTATGGGTACTGGTTCGCCCCTGAAAGACAGATGCTCCAGGGTCTTATTGATGAGACGCAGCGAAACGTTACTGGTAGAGTGCGGCTTAAACTGTATAAAGGTAACTGCACTGTAGTAGGGAGAAAATCTGACTTCTCCCTGTACAGTGACGAATTCGTCACATTCGAAGGGGATACAGTATATAACCAGAAGGATGCAGAGGGCTTTATCAGACTTAGTGGGCTTCGATTGAAGATTGCAAATCTCATGAGACAGGGAAAGTAAATGCCCGACAAGCTCTGGGGAGGTCGGTTCAGATCCGACACTGATAAACTCGTGGATAGCTTCAATGCCTCCATACATTTCGATAGGAGGCTCTTTAGGGAGGATATTGAAGGAAGCATCGCATACTGCAAGATGCTTGCAAAACAGGGTATAATCAGCAAGGAGGAGGCTGCAACGATCCTCAATGCCTTACGGGAAATTCACGGTGAAATAGAAAGAGGCACGTTTGCATTTGAGGAAACCCTGGAGGATATCCATACACATATTGAAAAGGCTCTGGTAGAAAAGCTTGGCCCGTTAGGTGAGACTATCTACACTGGAAGAAGCAGAAACGACCAGATAGCCCTCGATACGAGATTGTATATAAGGAATGCAATTATAAAGATCATCACCCTCATAAAGGATTTTCAGTTATCCTTGGTCGAGCTGGCAGAAGAGAATCTGGATCTGATTATGCCGGGTTACACTCATCTCCAAAGGGCCCAACCTGTGCTTTTAGCCCACCATCTGCTGGCCTACTATGAGATGTTGAAGAGAGATGCGGAAAGATATGAGGGAGCCTTAAAGAGAACAAACGTCCTTCCCCTGGGTAGCGCAGCATTGGGTGGAACCACTTTTGATGTCGACAGGGAATTTTTGGCCAGGGAGTTAAAGCTGGAAGACATAAGCTTTAATAGCATGGATGCGGTTTCTGACAGGGATTACGTATTGGAGTTTATCTTTACCTCTGCCGTTTTAATGATGCATCTTTCTCGACTCTGTGAGGAACTGGTTATTTGGTCAACTCAGGAGTTTGATTTTGTAGAGATCTCGGATGCGTTTAGTACTGGTAGCAGCATAATGCCACAGAAGAAAAATCCGGATGTACCCGAGCTCATCAGGGGCAAAACCGGAAGAGTATACGGTAACTTGGTCTCCCTGCTAACGGCAATGAAGGGCCTTCCCCTTACCTATAACAAGGATATGCAGGAAGACAAGGAACCCCTCTTCGATACTGTTGACACAGTAAAAAAATCACTCACGATATTTTCCAGGCTCCTAGAAGAAATAGACTTCAGAGAAGAGAGTATCAAAAAGGCAACCGAGAAGGGATATCTGGTTGCAACGGACCTGGCCGATTACCTGGTTACCAAGGGGATGACATTCAGGAAAGCCCATCAGCTCGTAGGTGATATGATCCTGTCAGCAAAAGAGAAGGAAAAGGAATTACACCAGTTGGACCTTAGCGAAATGAGACGCTTCAGCACCCTTATTGAGGAGGACGTGTACGAATGGCTTGATACACTATCATGTATTAAACGCAGAGATATAAAGGGGGGAACCGGACCTGAGGCGGTTAAAAAGGCATTAGTAAAGGCAAAGGAGGAGCTTAGATCATGAAGGCTAAGAATTTGATGAGGCTCCTTTTTCTGATGTCGCTTCTCATAATATCGATAGGTTGTGGAAAAAAAGGACCACCTACCCTACCCCAAAAACCGTCCTCTTTAGTCCGAATAGAGCACGAAGTCCAACGCTCAAGGCCCACTACGCTTGGAGTTGAGTCTATCTCTTATCTCGCTGGGCAACGCTAGGAACCTGAAGACTCAATGAACCCATCACACATAACAAGAAGGAGCATATAAGGAGGTCAAATTGATGAAGGGACTACCCAATATGGGGAATCTAATGAAAAAGGCGCAACAGCTTCAGGAGAAAATAGCGAAGCTACAGGAAGAGTTGGGTGACAAGACAGTTGAGACATCGTCCGGGGGTGGAATGGTGACGGTTGTGGCAAATGGAAGACAGGAGATCGTATCTATAAAGATTGATCCAGAGGTTGCAGATGCAAGTGATATTGAGATGTTGGAGGACCTCGTTCTAGCAGCGGTCAATGATGCCCTCTATCAGGCAAGGCAAATGGTCAGCGAGGAGATGACTAAGTTGACCGGCGGGATAAAGATACCGGGCATAGTGTAATATGAGATATAGGGTATAAGTTGTGGGGATCTATCCACCATCACTGGGTAGATTAGTCGAACAATTTGGCAAACTTCCCGGCATCGGAAGGAAGTCAGCGGAGAGATTAGCCCTCCATGTCTTGAAGAGTCCAAAAGGGCTTGCAGAAGAACTGGCCCAGAGCCTTTTGGAGGTAAAAGAAAAGATCGGATTCTGTTCTATCTGCTTTAGTCTTACCGATAAGGATCCATGCCCGATCTGCACCGATCAAAGGAGGGCAAATGGCAGCATTTGCGTTGTTGAAGGGCCTGGAGACCAATTGGCCATCGAAAAATCAGGGGCCCTTAAGGGCAGATATCATATCTTGCAGGGGGTCCTCTCCCCCCTCGATGGTATCGGAGTGGAAGACCTACGCATAGCCGAGCTCATGTCACGCCTGAGAAATGAAAACATAAAGGAGGTCATACTGGCCATCAATCCAAGTGTCGAAGGGGAATCCACCGTCTCATACTTGACTGACCTCTTGAAAGGAAAGGATGTAACTGTTACAAGAATTGCCCTGGGAATTCCCCTCGGCGGTGACCTCAAATACATAGACAGCATGACACTAAAGAGGTCCCTGGAGAACCGATCCTCCTGCGCTCCATGACCTCACGTTCAAGAGCCCTCATCCTCTTTGTCCAATTCCTCCCATTTCAGTCTCTGCGTCCTCCTCCTTCTCAGATAAGCGATGATAAAGGTAATGGTGACCAAGAGCCATAAGGTTGTTGAGCTTGTAATTATGGGGATTCGGCTGAACCTTAGCTTGAGGTAATTCTTCCATTTATCTTCTAGCTCTTCCAGACTAATACCATAAACCTCCGTCAGGACCTCTTCTAACGCCTTGCCGCCACCATATAACCTTATAAAACCATGAAAGCGGTCTCTCCCGTATTGGCTTATTAGGAAAGAAATAAGGTAGAAGCTTTCCGAGTAGGCAAGCCCTGCCCTTTCCATTTCCTGTGGAAAACCTCGGGTTATCTCCGGCAGGGGGATAAGTGAATCAGTGAGGACTGCCCGCGTCATGGTAGAGACCCTGCTCAGGTCCCATTCCTTAGACACGTACATAGCCAATCCCTCATCTAACCACCGAGGGACCTTTTCCCTTCCCTTAAATGCCCTACCCACGAAGACATGGGTCAATTCGTGTATAAAGACCTTTCTCAAGTCGATATTGCCTCTTGTGGTCGCCTTGGGGGATTTTATGATTATTAAGTTTAAACTGGGGTACGCAACCCCTATTGACCAGGAGGGGATCTCCCCTCTTGGCTGGATCTCTTGAAATAGCTTCGATGAGGGGGCGAGATACACCTTAGTCCTCTCCTCAAAGTCAGTGCCTAAATCCTCCATAATCCTCACCCTCAACTCCTCAGCCTGACCAATCAGCGATCTCATCAATCTCTCATCCTGGGCTTGGAAGTAGAAGGAGAAATGACGGGTGCTGACACTGATATAGTCGGAGGCAGAACCCACCAAAGGGGCAAGGAAGTACAGGGTGATTAGGGTAAACCAGTATCTAAACCTCGGACCCGACGTCGAACACATGGGACCTCAGATTTTTGAGTGATATGCAAATGCCGAAAGGGTCTCAAAGTATCTCCTTCCCCCAACAATAAAGGTATCATTGTGACCTGCACCCTTTACCGGGAAGAAATACTTGGGGTCTTTCGCGGCGTCGAAAAGCTTCTGCCCCATAGAGAAGGTGACAATCTCATCCTCTTTGCCGTGGATGATAAGCTTTGGAGTATCAACATAGCCGATCTTTTTCAGATTATTGTAATGGGCGGGAAGAAGAAAGGAAAAC
>JABAOH010000341.1_pt1 | contig 20652 bp, 17 predicted proteins | sample 7062181 | NCBI WGS metagenome assembly JABAOH01 (sample SAMN14538630, study PRJNA623070) | marine sediment metagenome | biome: marine biome [ENVO:00000428]; feature: marine pelagic biome [ENVO:01000023]; material: deep marine sediment [ENVO:00002113]; isolation source: pool of 5 deep marine... | reverse complement strand
TTCAACACCATGAATATTTACAGGTTGTATATTAAAATTGTTTATTTCATAGGTGATTTCAACTTCATCACCCTCTTGATTTACGGTGATAAATATAGGAAAACCTTTAGTATCTTTTGAAGCTAGAGTTCCTGTTGGTATAAAAAAACTGCATATTAACACCAGCATCATATAAAAAACAACCATTTTTTTCGGTAGTACACTCTTCATAACTTACCCCCACTATAAACAATTGTAAACACCTCAATGTTTATATATATATCCCTTATAAATACCATTTTTTATATTAAAGTTTATAATTAATCAAAAAAATAGGGCTATTTATTGTATTTAATTTTAATAAAACCATGTGCTTGGGTAAATCGATCCCCAAACAACTCTCCACCAAATTTGGCTTGCAATCAACCATACTACAAACATTATTACTGCATAAATTACGATAGATACTATTAGATAGGGAATATGTTGATCCTGAGGAGTTCCCATAAAAATTGGAATTCCAACATATAATATATAAAGTCCGTATAGTCCTGCCAATGGAACTAGAAACCAAATAGGTGGATATAAGTAAAAAATACCTGCTAATAGCCATAGTGTAGCAGCATATGCAACAAGCTTGAAGGCTTGCATTTGATTTTGTCGAGATTTAAAGGTTGGAGCAAAAGCGTTAAAAACATATCCAAAAACAATAATTCCTATTATAGCTATTATATAATATGCAATTGCTGCACCGATTGAGGCTCCAAGTAAAGGCCCCCACGCACCATACCAAATTACACCATAACCAAGAATAAAACCAAGAAGTGTAGGAATGCCAACAATACCAAGATACATTATTATATCCTTTGTTTCAACTTGTTGGTTTTGGGCATTTTTAAGGGCAACTTTTGGGTTCGTTATAAGAGAAATTGCTTGGTTAAATATTTTCATTAAATCCATAATCTTCTCCTCATGATATTTAATTTAATAGCTACTGAAAAACTGTATTTTATTATATTAAGCTTCTTAAAAAATCATGGATATTTACCAATCTTGGATTGTTTAGAAATTTGCCAATAAATATCTTTTGAAAAACTTAATATAAAAATATTGTTAAAAGATTTACTTATGTTTGTTTCTCGTAGTTGAAAGAGATGCTTCTATTATTTCATAATCACTGTCATCGTTTATATTAATTATTTTTACCTCCCCATTGTACCAATTTATATAATACGGTGCTGTGATTGCAACAATAATTGCCCTTGACCCTTGCTCAGGTGTTAATCCTTTACCGCTTAATGGTGAAAAATTCCAATCTCCCCACTCTGGCCAATCGACAACATTCCAATTTAGCTCAGAACCTGGATCGCCTATATTTTCAACATTGATATTTGCCACAACTGTTTGTTTTGGTGAAATAGGACCAAAATATAAGTTGCCAGAGCATTTTAAGTTTGACTTTGACATTTTTCCTCTTATACCAACAGTGCATAATAGAGTAAAATCCTCATCTTCTGTTGTTACAAGGACTTCAACTATACTTTCATTATTGAGATATTTGTTTGAATTAGACGTTTTTTTCCAGAACCATTTGGGATTATACCAATGCCCTAAGTTTTTCCCTAAACAAACGTATCTATTTTCATCCCAATAATAAACATGAAGATTTGGACCATTGCCATCTGAACTTCGATCACAAAACTGTAAACCGACTTCCATTCCTGCTACAGCTTTTATTTCACTTAAATTAAATCTATACCACGCATATGCAGAACCAGACCACAAATGTTGGCTCATTGAAACTGTACAGCTTGTATAATTATAGATATCACCAGCTCTCTTGTAAGTTTTAGTTCCGCATTTAACTTCCTCAAAAAACTTCCTTTCATTATTTACTTCAAGATAAATGGTATCTTCTTCAATTTCGCAAACGTCAAATTTTATTTTAAACCATCCGTTTTCTCCCCAATCTGGTCCCCATGAATTTTTACAAATCCAATAACCTGGATCATCATTATATCCAACAATTGTGACAAGATGATATCCTAAAAAAGGTCCTGATGGCTCGTATATTCCATTTGAATAGCTTGGAAAATTTTCATAAACCTCAATTCCTGTAGCAAGTGGCCCATATTGAATTAAGGCATTTTTAATTGATGATTGTGATGGTGAAATAGAGCCCCAATCCTCAATTGCAATTATAAAATCCTCCCAATCCTGACATTTATCAGAACATAGAGGTACATTACCATTTCCGCTTTCATATGGAAAACATGATTCAGGAATCGCTCCATATGTTTCTATGAAATATAAAATTGAAGATAGGTATGCTCCTTCACATCCTGATATACCACTAACCCAATCTGTTCCACATGAAATCATAAATTGCTCTGAGAGATCAATATATAAATTTGGTTTGTTGTTTTTGATTTTTATACGAGATTCCATAGCAGCATAGATGCCAAAAGCATAGCAACTACCACACTTTCCCTGATCTTTAATGCTTGTTGTCCAATCATTTCCTTCATGATTTCGCCAATCCCAAGAAGATGGGGTTCTGCCAATAAATTCTTTTCCGGGAGGTAAGGGATTTCCACCTTGTAAAAGTCCAAGGTAATAATCATTTTTTTCTTTATCTTCATTAAATTCTACATTTGAATTATTACATTTACAGTTGTCTAAACCTTTCTTTTCTAAAAATGTATCTTGATTTTTATTTATTTTTAAGCTAATACTTTTAATTACAGGAATAATTGTTATTATTAATATTAAAATAATAAAAACGAAACAAAAGAACATTTTTTTATTCATTTTTTATCACCAATTTTTTATTTTAGATATAGACAATTAAAAAATTCAATTAATTTTCTCTAATTTATACTCAATGTAATATATAATAACAAAAATTAATGGTTTATTTGATTAATTGAAATTAAATGCTCTAAAATATAACAAAAATAACTTAATAAATTCATATTAATTTTATTTCATTTTTTAATTAAATTTTGTATTTTAGATTTGTGTGTTAATAATCTTAATTTAAAAAAACTATTTATTATTCTAAAATCTATTATATAAATTAATGCGAGTTGCTATCAAATTTGCATATAACGGTAGAAATTTTTACGGCTATGCCAGGCAACCAAAACTTCAAACAGTTGAAGGTGAGTTAATTAGTTCTTTAATAAAACTTGGAATTATCAAAGATACAAATGAGTCTAATTTTAAATCTGCAAGTAGAACAGACAAATATGTTTCTGCACTAGGTAATGTTGTTTCTTTTAACACTAATAAACCTATAAAAGATATATTACAAATTTTATCTAATGAATCAAAACTAATAATTTTTTATGGTATTAAAAAAGTAGAACCTGAATTTAATCCAAGATTTGCAAGATTGAGACAATACAGATATTACCTAAAAATAAATAATTTTAATATTGAAAAAATAATTTCTACTGCTGCTTGTTTTACAGGTGAACATGATTTTACAAATTTTGCAAAATTAGAGTCTTTTAGAAACCCAATTAGAAATATTGAAAATATTGTAGTTACTCTGAAAGATGAGTTAATGATTATTGATTTTTATGCTCAAACATTTCTCTGGCATCAAATTAGAAGAATAATGTCTGCTTTAATTAAAGTAGAATCTGGTAAACTTGAAAAAAAAGAGATTTTGGTAGCATTAAATAAACCAGATAAACAAGTTGATTTTGGTTTAGCATCTGCTTATCCTCTTATTCTTATGGATATTTTCTATAATTTTATATTTAAATACGAAAAAAAACAATTTGATAAAATTAATAAACTTGAAAAAAAGATTTTTTATTGTTTAAATTGATATCTAACAGGATAAATTTTTATAGATGAGAAAAATCAATTTATTTTTTAAATTTAGGATTATTAAATAATTATTCTAATAGGAATAAATTAGTATAAAAATATTATATATTGATAAATTTATTTAGATTTGTATTTTGAAGGAGGAAAATTTAAGTCCACTACAAAAAATTGTGTTGGGGATGGGTAAATTTGTTGAATTGTTTTATTAAAAAACAATTTTTTAATAAATTGAGGTGTAAGTTTTAAATATCAATATCTATATTTAAATATGTAAAATCGGAGGAGGTAAAAAAATATGATATACATCTCTTTTAGAAAATTACTAATTTTTGGAATTATATTGACGCTAGTTTTTACAAGTTTATCACCATCAATAGTTGGTGTAAAAGAAGATAATCATAATACTATTGAAATTGATAATTTTAGTGATACTCCCATTATTTCTAATAAAAATATAGTCAGTATACCCGAGATAGGTGATCCATTTGATTTTTCAATCTCAAAAGAGAAATATAATCTTAATCCAATAAATAAAATACGTGAATTCTTTGATCTTGAATTAATGTATCCAACCCTTAAAACTGGACTTTGGGATTATACCATAAAAGGTTTTGTTACTGATGCTTCTACTAATGAACCTATTGAAAATGCCCATATATCATTTTTTTGGATTGGAAAACTATTATTTTATAGCCACGATGAAACATTTAGTAATTCAAATGGTTTTTATGAAAAGAGTTTAGAAAAAATTTATGCTGGCCTTATCTGGTTTTTAGTTAGCGCAGACGGGTATTATACATATGATCGCACTATTTACGAGATTTACGAAGATGAAAATGATTTAGATATCTGGATAAATGTATCTCTTATACCTGGAGCTCCATCTAAAAACTCCAAGGTGTGTGGTTATGTCCTCAATGCAGATAACGGAGTGCCAATCGAGGGAGCAGATGTTATTGTTATTTGGGAAGATTACGAGGATCATAATGATTGGCAATATACCTTTTCTGATTCAACTGGTTATTACAGTTTTGATGTTGCTCCTGGCATTGTATTGTCAGGAGTTTATAAAGACAGTTTTTATCCAAAAGGAAGACCTGGAAAGGAAATAGTAGAAGGTGAAACTATATGTTTTAACCATTATCTTTATCCTCGTGAACCTGAAAAAGCTACTATTTGCGGATATGTAAAAGATGAGATAACTGGAAACCCTATTGAAGATGTTTTGGTAATTTTAGACTTATTTAATTTCGAAGAATGGTATCCATTCGATTTTAATTACACAGTTACAGATTCTTCAGGATACTATGAAATGGCGACTGTATTGGGTGAAATCGGACTTGATTTTTACACACCTGTTCATTCACAAACCTGGGGTGCACAAATTGAAATTGAGGATTATAAAACATACTGGTGGAATGATACACTTTATAAAATTCCTCCAGGAACTGCAACTATTTGTGGTAATATTACCAATGAAATAACCCACAAACCTATTAATAACGCCCATGTAAATATTCATTGGTATGATGAAGAACATCACTATTTTTCTTGGTCCAAAGATACAGAAGAATCCGGTTTTTATAAGTTTGATATTCCACCTGGAGTAATAGCTATCAGTACTTCTGCTTCTTATTATTTTTATTTTAACAGTAATGATTTTGAGATAAAAGATAATGAAACAATATGGTTTGACATAATGCTGGAACCGACTCCTCCAGAGCTGTCAATGGTTCATGGTTATATTACTGGCAATAAAATAGGTAGACAAATTATAGGTGATACACTTGTAAAAAACGCTCGTGTTTATTTATTTTGGGAAGATGATCTTGGTCGGATGAAACATAATTACACAGATACTGATGCTAATGGTTATTATAAAATGAATGTTGCTGCAGGAAAAATACATCTGTGGGTTACAACTTTTTCTTATGAATATCATGATGCAAGTTCACAAGAATATACAATTGAAGACTATGAAACGATTAAAATTGATGTTACTTTGGAAACAGAGAAACATAATATTGACATACTCAAACCAAAAGGAGGTATCTACCTAAATAATAAGAAAGTGTTCCCGTTTTTTGTACCTATTATTTTTGGAAATATTGATATTGAAGTCAACGTATCTGAATATGTATATGAAGTTGAATTTTACATAGATGGAAAGTTTAAACATGCAGATAGATTTGATCATGGTTATACATGGGATAAATTAAGTTTTGGAAAACATGAAATAACAGTTGTTGGCAATGGACATCCTGGTGATCCAGTTATCAAGAACATTTGGGTTTGGAAGTTTTTCTAAACCTATCTTTTTTTAAAAAACTAGAAAATAATAATTATTGTCACATTTGTAACTCAAATACAGAATTTTCAATAAATTCTAAATGTAAGTTTTAAATACTATTAATTACATGTGAATATATAGATTATGGAGGAGGTTATAAAAATGACAAAGAAAATAATTGGATTGATAACCACTTTTTTTGTAATAAGTAATATTTTCTTCTCTGGTTCTATTGTTGGAGAAAATATTTGTAAAAAAGCCTTATTAGATGATTATAATGTTAGCGTCTCCTGTGATGAGAATTATATGACAGTTTACCCTTTTGAAACTGCAGTTTATGGAGTTAAAGTAACTAATACTGGTGAAATCACTGATACTTATATTTTAGATTGTCCTGATCTTATAGACTGTTGTTATTTGTCATCACTTAACTTCTATGAAATATCTCTTAATCCTGGTGAGAGTGGTATTGTTATTCTAACAGTTCAACCTTATTGGTTGGAAGAAAACACATATACTATAACTGTTCGTGCAACCTCAACAGGTAATCCTATGGTAAGTGATAGTGTTCCCACCTATACAACTGTAATACTAGACGATCGAATAATCGATGTTTCAAGTGATAAATCAATATATAACCCTGGTGAACCTGTTATTTTGTCTCTTAAAAATATAGATGATCAATCAATTGAAGGAAATCCAACTTTTGAAGTTTATAACGAAAATAATGAACTAGTCTATGGTTGTTACCCTGATTGTTGGATAATTCTTGATATTGGTGAAGAATTTTTAGATGTATGGTATCCTAATCTACCACTTGGAAAATACACTATAGAAGGATTATTTTATACTTATACTGATTTATATACTGATGATGCTAGTTTTTTCATACTTGATAACAATCCAATTGAGGTAACTACAGATAAAAACATATATGAGTCAGGTGAAATTGTGAATCTAAAGTTGACTAATATTGGTGATAAGACTATTGGTGGTAATCCCTCTTTTCTAATATATAATTTTAATGAAGATTTAATTTATGAAGTTTATATCTATCTTTGGATTGAATTAGACCCAAATGAAGCCTTTAATGAAATATGGTGGGATCAAAAGGACAAGAATGGAAATCAAGTACCTGACGGTGGCTATAGACTAATTGGCCAGTTTTTTATGTCTGATGATAAAAAATATGTTGATGATTATAGATTTTATATTGGTGATAATTTACCACCCGCACCACCAGGTATTTCCGGTCCTGATAGTGGAACGGTGGGTGTTAAATATGATTATGAATTTATGATTCCTGTTGATCCCGAAGGCGATTTAATTTCATTAAGAGTTGATTGGGGGATTGGGGGTCCAGGTAAATGGCATGGTCCATTTCAATCAGGCACAATTATTCCACTTAGTTATACATGGAATAAAGAAGGAACTTTTACTATCAGAGCACAAGCAATGGACACATATGGTTCTGTGAGCGAATGGGCTACTTTTGAAGTTACAATACCGAGAAACAAAAATGCAAATTCCATATTTTTTATAGAGCTATTTAATTGTTTTCCAAATCTTTTACCAATTCTAAGATTAATATTATAAAAATAAGAACAATAGTTTAAAGTGATTTAAGTAATAATTCATATCTGTGTATAAAACATTTTATATATTAAATATCTATTTAAATTATTAGAGAGGGTAAACTTTGATTAAAAGTTCTCTTGCATTCGTAATTATTTTTTTATTTTTTACCTTTCATACTCTTTAATGCTCTATACACAAAATATGCAAGTCCCCCATAAATTATAACTGAACCAATTATTAACATAATAATTGCTGATGGCGGTAGACTCATGTTTGTACTTCCTCCTTTTTTCCTCTTATTCTCATAAGAATAAAGGAAAGTATTGTAATAATTATCAAAGGTGAAATTCCTGCAAGAACAATCAACCAACTAGGGTAATCTGGATAAGGATTATCTATTAAATTATAAATAATTGAAAATATTAGTAATATTCCAAGTATTATCGGAATTACATATTTTATTAAAACATCCCACCAACGCCCAAGCATTATTTCTGAGGTTTCATTTGCATGGGTTCTTAACCGATATATTTTATATAACCATCCAAAAATTAGGCACTCTAATAGACCAATTGTTACCAACCCAAAGTCTGCGATAAATGCATCAACTATATCAACTAAATAAACTCCCCCTCCAGTAGCAAAGATAAGGCTTAAAAAAAATCCAAGAAAGCACATAATTCCTGTTGTCTTTGCTTTCGAAATTTTCCACTTTCTATTTGCGCTTGCTGAAATTGGTTCAATCATTGAAAACGCTGAGTCAATTCCAAAGGTTAGTAGGGCAATAAAGAAAATCAGTCCGAAAAACATTGCAGCAAATGGTAGAAGCGAAATAGCAGTAGGATAGGTAATAAATACAAGATTTGGCCCTCCGATTTGAGTGCCAAGTGCTTCAATACCTGTCCCATGTTGAAATGCAAGATAACCTACAACACTAAAAACAGTAAAGCCTGCTAAAAACGAGGTTCCAGCATCTGCAAGGGCAACAATAAAAGCATTATTTGTTAGATCAGATTTTTTCTTTAAAAAACTAGCATAGGTAATCATAATTCCCTGTGCAAGACTAAATGAAAAAAATACCTGAGCGTAAGCTGCAAGCCATACGTTTACATCCCCAAGTTTTGAAAAATCTGGTGTAAGATAGTAGCTAATCCCTTCCATTGCACCAGGAAGAGTGAGTCCTCTTATTGTTAAAATGATTAACAAAATTGTAGGAATTGGAACGGTGAGGGCTACTACCTTTCCAATTCGTCCCACTCCCTTATAAAGAATTAAAAATATACATAACCACACAGCTATAAGACCAAGAATTACTGGAAAACTTATTCCTCCCAAAACAAGAGGGCTACCCGTATCACCCAAAAAGCTTGAAAAAAAACTTCCTGCTTGGGACCCCCATCTTAAATCAATTGAGTATATCATGTAAGAAAAACACCATGCCATAATTACAACATAGTAGGTAGCTACAATAAATGGCATCAAAACCGTTAACCATCCTGTCCATTCCCATTTTTTATTTACTTTTGAAAACGCCTCAGGCGGTGTTCCTCTAGCCCAATGACCTACAGTAAATTCAAGAATTAAAAGGGGGATTCCGGCAGTAAAAATTGCGACAAAAAAGGGAATTAAAAATGCACCTCCGCCATTGTCATAACATCGGAACGGAAATCTCCAAACATTACCAAGTCCTACAGCTGAACCGATTGCAGCCATGACAAATGCAAATCTTGTATTCCAGAATTCTCGTTTTGGCACTGTTTTTGTCTCCTTTTATTTTTTTCTTGTTCTTTTCTTTTTCATTTGTAAATTGAATATTAATATAATTACTGTAATTATAAATATAAATGTAATAATTAATATTATTGTTTCGATATTAAAGTCTATTTTTCCTTCTGAGATTTCTTTAGGTTTTTCAAAGGTCTGTGCATCTAGAGCATAGAGAGTTCCTTTTGCATTAAAATATACAACACTATCTTCAACAGTTGGATTTGAAATAATAGGAGTTGTTATATAATTATATGCATCACTATTGATAGAGTATTTTGGTGTAAAGCTCCATACCAAATCTCCATTTGTTTTGTTTATTGCATATAATCGTCCATCATCACATCCAAAAAATACATAATTCCCATATGCTACCGGATTTGAATGTATTGCAGATCTGCAAGTGAAAAACCATTCTAAAGATCCACTTTTTTCATCAAGTGCATAGAAGTTATTATCAAGTGAGCCAATGTAAACCAAACCTTCAGATATATCTGGAGTTGAATCTATTGCCCAACCTGTCTGATATTTCCATTTAAAAGTTCCTGTTTTATAATTTAATGCATATATGTTCCCATCCCAAGAACCAACATAAACAGTATTTCCACTTATTTTTGGTGATGCAGTAAGTATTTTATCAGTTTTAAATTCCCATATTATTTCTTGAGTAGCAAGATTAAATCCATAACATGCATTACCAGAAGCAATTGATATGATCTTTTGCATTCTTTCAGAGATATATGGTTTATGGAAAAATTTATGTGACCATAATACTTCACCAGACTTAACGTCAAATCCACGTAAATAACCGTTTGAAAAACTAGCAATTACAACATTTTTATACAAACTAGGTTTAGAAGTAACTTCGCCTATATCTTGCTTCCATAAAATTTCACCATTATCCTTATTTAGCTTAAATAATCCATTTTTTGTTCCAATAAATATAAATTCATTCGAAGCTGTTGGTATGGCGGATTTTTCTTTATGCTTTTTGTTCAAAAGTGTTCTTCCACTTTTTGCATCCTTTGAAACGATTTTCCCTGAAGAATCAGCTAGAATAAGAATTTGATCTGAAACAATACTTGAAGAATAATATATATTACTTGTAGTATCAATTTCATATGACCATAAAACTTTCGAATATTTGTCATTGAAATTTAACGTATCTGTGGATTTTAAACCTGTATTTTTAATATTTGAATCATGGATTTCTAACCATCCCGAAGGCGGTAATTTTGTAATTCCCTTGAACTTTTGTATTAATTTTTCTGATGGATTAAACTCTGTTCCGTCTAATAGCCCAAAATATACAATCATGCCCATATTATCTAAAAATTTAGAACTGGTAATTTTACAATCAGTTGCTCTTTTTGAAATTGAATCTGTTGTTAAAATTTTTTTAGCTATTTCAGTGTTTATCTTTCCATGATATTTTTTTTCTAGTTCATTAAATTTCTCTATTACCTTATTGTTGTATTTATTATTTTTATCATATTTTTTAATTGCAATTGATTTAGGGATAAATCCCCATAATTCTCTTTCAACTCTATCATTATGTGGTACACAACAAGAGAAAAAAAATCCATTTTTGGTTCTAGTAATTGGTGAATTATATAGGGCTTGTTCTAATCTTGCAATTTCCCCAGTTTTTGTGTCACCAATTAACCATTCATTTGGGATAAGTCCACTATTTCCTTTTTGTAAATATTTGATTACCTCATCAATACTATATGAATATTGAATTGCAGTTCTTGATCTTATTCCCTTAGGTGTTTTTTTTATATTAAAAGGTCCTTGTGGTACAAGCTCTGTTTCTGTTAAAATTATTCCTTTTTCATTTTGATAGAAATCTTCTTGACTCCATAATGATCCTGGAGGTGCCGTCATTATAAATCTATAACCTTTTGTTGGTTTAATATCAACTATAAAATTGCATCGTTCAGCAATATATTCATGAAAAATTGTTGCATGCGCTGCTACTATTCCTCCACTTTCAGTTGCATCTCCTGTTGCAATAAGAGCACGACAATGTCCAAGTTCTTCGTAATTTCCCCCTCTATTCAAAATATTTTTTAATCCATAAATTAATTTTCGTAATGGATGAAATTTTTGGAATCTAGATATATCATAAAATGCATACCAAACCTCTTGAATAAATTGTGATGCTACAATATCTTTATATTCAATACTTCTGCCAAAGATTTTTGCTTCTCTTTCATTTAATCCAGCAACCATTCCTCTGATTTCTTCTTTATTTTCTTCTGGTATATGTTTTTCAAAATATCTCATTGATTTTGATTTACATATATTCCACCATAACTTTGAAAGTTTATCATAATTTTTCGGTAAACTTTTTATTATTAAAAATTTCAGGAAAGGAACAAAATGTCCAAAATTAATCCATCTTTGAATGATATCAATAATTTCTGTTGCAGCTAGATATCCATATTGGTATCCCCTATCATAAGGTTCTCCTTCCAAATGTATATATGTCCATCCTTGAATATTATAACGAAAACCGTTCTCAAAATTTCCTGAACTTATTGGTTCTAAAACATAATGTTCAGCACCTAAACTAATTGGAAATAAAATATTTAGTAGCAATACTATTATTGTTAGGAAACAAACCACTCGTTTGAATAACATAATTAATAAGTTAAATATAATAAATATAATATAAAAATATTTTTATTAAATTTAGTTTAGGTTTAAAAATCATTAACTTTAAAATAAAAAAATAGGGGGGTCTAGGTGGAGTGGAGGTAAAAATATGAAGGTAAAAATTTCCAATACTAGACCCCATAGAGGAGGTGAGATTTGACATTATAATCACTAATATATATTAATTACTTAATACATAAAAATATTTTGTTACTATAATAACATAAATTATATTAACATGTTACAATATAACAAATATTGTAACAATATATAAAAATTCTGAAAAAGGTGTTGTGATGGTAACAATAAGCCATATTGTTCAGAATATATTAAATAAACATGTTTTTTTGCAGGAAGCAATAAATCATGGAATTGTTTCATTTAATAAACTAGCTGATAATATAAAATCAGAAATTGAAAAAGAATTAAATAAAAAAGTAAAACATAATGCAATTGTAATGGCTCTCCGTAGATATGCAGATAAATTGGAAACAAAAAAAGAGAAACTTGCGTTCAACTATTTCAGAGAGACCCTATTAAGAACTGATATTTGCTATATTGTTATTGAGGAATCAGAAACTTGTGTAAGGACAATTCAAAGGCTATATGATGAGATAAATTTCAAGCATGGAGGCATATTTAATCTCACACAAGGAAATTACGAGATAAGCATTATTACAAATCAAAGATATAAAGATAGATTCCTAGATTTGCTAAGTGATGAAAACGTATTAAAAGTTGTTGAAAATTTAGTAGTTATATCACTAACATACTCAAAAGATTTTTCAGCAACTCCAGGTCTTTTATATAATGTATCCAGATTCATTGCTTGGGAAAATATCAATATTTATAATGTTATAAACACCCCTAAAGAACTAGCATTTATTATTAGTAAAAAAGATGCAATGAGATGTTATCATACACTTGAACGTATGGTAAAACCTATAAAAACCCGAATTGATGATAATTAACTAACTTTTTTTAAAGGAAATTACATAAAATTTTACTATTACTTAATTATTCTTTCTTTCTTACGCAGGGGTAGCCAAGCCAGGTCAACGGCGACAGACTCAAGATCTGTTCCTGCAGAGGTTCGAGCGTTCGAATCGCTCCCCCTGCACCTTTTACCAAATATTTAATGTAATAAATGTTGTTTGACTGTTGTGAAATACGACCTTATAATTGTTAGATATGGTGAGCTTGCCCTAAAGGGTAAACAATCCCGAAGAATATTTGAAAATACCCTTGTTCGAAACATTAAAAACGCATTTAATAAACAAAATCTTTCTAATAAAATTTTAAGAGAATGGGGTAGAATTTATGTTTATACAAATCAAATAAAAAAATGTAATACTGTTTTGAAAAAAATCTTTGGAATAACATCAATTAGCCCTGCTCTACAAACAAAAAGTAATATTGATTCAATTTCCAGGCTTGCTGTGTATATATCAAAGCAAGAATTAAACAAAAAAAAGAGTTTTGCAATCAGAGCAAAAAGAGCAGGTGAACATGATTTTTCTAGTCAGGATGTTGCAATTAAGGTGGGAAATGAAATTGTTAATGCGACCGGTGCAAATGTAGATTTAAACAATCCTGACTTCGAGTTATTTATTGAAATACGTGGAAATAATGCATTTTTATTTAAAGAAAAAATTACTTGTGTAGGGGGTCTACCTTTAAGTTCACAAGGAAGTATTTGCGCCATAATTAACTCTCCAGCTTCTATATTGGCTGCGTGGCACTTGATGAAAAGAGGTTGTAAAACTATTTTTATAACTACTAAAAATGAAATAAAAGCTTTAAACGAATTTACTAAAAATTGGTATGCAAAATCAAATATTTTAACTGTTGATTTTAAAAATAATTTTTATGAAAAAATAAATAAAATTGCTTGTAAAAATAACTGCTTTGCAATTTCTGTCGGTTACAGTCTCTTTGATAATTCTCAAAAAATTATATATGAAATTAAACAACTTAAAAAACATATAAACTATCCAATTTTACATCCGTTAATTGCAATGGAAAAAGATGAGATAATTAAAAAATGTAAGGATATAGGTCTAAAAATATGAATATAATTATCTTTGGTGCAGGTGCAATAGGATCATTATTGGGTGGGATGCTTTCCAAAAGTAACAATGTCTTATTAATCGGTAAAAAAAACCATGTTTCAGCCATTAAAAAATCGGGTTTAATTATAAAAGGTAAAACAAATTTAAAAGTAAAAATAAACGCAGAAATCTCTGTAAATAATGTTAATTATATTCCAGATCTATTCATATTAACTGTCAAAGCATATGATACAGAATCTGCAATTATCCAAGCTAAAAATATAATAAAACCTAAAACAACTGTTTTGTCTCTTCAAAATGGACTTGACAATATTAATAAAATGAAAAAACATCTTCAATCTAAACAGATTATCGCTGGTGTAACAACTCATGGTGCAACCTTTTCTAAACCGGGATTAATCAATCACACTGGAATTGGTTCAACTATTATTGGTGAATTAAATGGAAAAATTACAGATCGTATTGAAAAAATTGTAGATATATTTAACAAAGCTAGAATTAAAACAACAATCAGTCGAAATATAATAAAAGAGATATGGGTTAAGGCAATAGTAAACAGCAGTATTAATCCTTTGACAACATTCTTTCAATGTAAAAATGGCTATCTTTTAGAAAACCCAATTCTAGAAAACCTAGTAGAAAAAATAGCAAATGAATCAACGTCAATTGCTAATGCATATGGGATAAATATAATGCATGAAGATATGATTAAAAAAACAAAAAACGTTATTAAAAACACAAAAGAGAATTATTCATCAATGCTTCAGAGTTACAAAAAAGGAAAAAAAACAGAGATAGATTCAATTAATGGTAAAATCGTTGATATTGGTAAACAACACCATGTTGAATCTTTTATGAACGAGATAATGGTTTATTCTATAAATAGTATATCAAAATATAAATAATTACAAAAAACGAGTATTTATATTTTGAACCTAAAATTAGACTATATAATCAGCAGTTCCGTATAGGAAAAAAATAGCACATGTTGGTCCCCAGGGTTTATAATAGTCGTTGATATAACCAATTCCACGAAAATTATCAAGATAAATATACACAGGTAATGCGTCTTTTTTGTAGGTTTCACCTGTTTGAGGGTCTTTAACTTTTAAAGAATAAGATAAGATTGCGCCGATATAGTTAAAAAGAATAGGATCTTGATTTCTAATGGATAAATCTGCATTAATTAAACCAAATAAATGCTGGTTGCGCCCTTGACCTTGTTTTATATCACCGTTTATACTAATACCATAACACAATCCAATACCAAACACTCTACAATTATTATAGCAAGTTTGTTCAAAGCTTATTTCTTTTTTTACTGTTAGTTGTGGTTGGTTTAGAAATTGAAATAAATTATTAATTGGTTGTGCATCAATAGATGTAAGAAGCATTACCCCTGGAAATAAGGCTATTGTTACAATTACAAATATTTTGTTTTTCATATATATAACAATTATTTCATTAAATCTATGCTATAAAAACTTTATTACTAAATGTACATTAATGTACAAAATTAAACATTTCATAATCTAACTAATAATAATTAACGGGCAAAATCAATCGTTTAAAACTATAGTATATTAACTGTTTATATTTGCACTTTTTAATAAGATTCTTTTGATCATAAATTGAATATCATCTAAAAATTTTATCATAGGAAAGAAAATGTCTTGCTGATAATAAATTCCTAGATTTGCTGTATTATCATATGAAAATATTTCATTTTGCTCTGGAGCTTCAATTATTTCTTTATTAATTCCTGTAAAATATCCACAGCCAAATTCTATTCCAACAAGGGGTATTCCATAAAATACAACTTTATAATGTATATCAATAAAATCTAATAAATCTCTTAAGCTTCTAATATTTAATAGACGACAAAGCCATTCGTTGTATAACCATCTGTAGAAATCATCATACTTTGCTCTGAAATAACCATTTTCACCCCAATCAGGGCCCCAGCTGTTTTTACAAATCCAATAACCGCCAGTATCAATAGATGGATCGTCTTTATATCCTACTATTAAAGTTCCATGAGCTCCTAATAGTCTCCATGGTTTTGACCTATTTAACTCATATATTCCTCCAGTATAATTCAAAAAATCTTCAAAGACAAAAAATACAGTGGCAAGTGGGCCATATTTAAACAGTGCATTTTTAATGTTTTTTGGATCAGTATCTGCAGTAAATATGCCTTTTCTTATAAATTCTGGTTGGACTAGTTTATAGTTTTTAACACTTATTTTTTGCCCTTCCCAGTTTTCACATTTATCTGAGCATGGTGGTTCATAACCATCTATACCACTTATGTATGGAAAACAAGTTTCATTTATTGCTCCATATTGTTTAATGAATTCAAAAACTCCAAAAAGGTTTGCTCCTTTGCAGCCTAGCATTTTTTTAATATAATATTTATTACCGATCCATTCTTTTCCACAGGAAACCATATACTGTTCTGAAAAATCAACATCGATGTTAGGATCTTCCTTATACATTTTATAAGCTGATTCAAAACAGGCAAGTGCTGCAAATGAGCCACAAGAGCCACATTTCCCCTGATCTTTTACAGGTGTGATCCAATTGCCAGTTACGCCAGCATAGGTTGCATCACGCCAATCCCAGGAGTCTGGTGGCTCACCAGAGACGTCAACAAAATTATCATAATTTAAAAGATTAATAGGATTGTCAAGCATTCCAAAGGAATATTCATAATTTCCACAGCTGCTACATTTACTGTAACTATCTTCTATAATTATAGGATTTTGCACACTTTTTTCAGATAAATCAATATAATCTTTTTTAATTTGATTATTTATCCCAGTTGCTCCTATACTTCCAAAAATCATTAAAAAAATAATTATAACAGATATTATTTTTCCTTTCATTAAAACTACTCCTCCATATTTTCAAATATATATCTGATGGTAAATATTTAAATCTTTAATCCAAATTGTTGTGCAAAAAGAGTATTTAATAATTTATTTTTCGCTTAGCAACCTTAGTTTTATTTGCATCTAAAGTCAGTATTTTGTATTTAAAATCATTATTCTACACTTAAGGTGTTGATTTTTTATGAGTCTAGGTGTAAAAGTCGTAATAACTAAATAATAAAATGACTTTAAAATTTCTATTCAAATGATAGGATGGTTCTTATGAAGATATTTGTGACAAGAAAAATTCCAAAAGCAGGTCTAGAACTCTTAAAAGAGGACCATGAAATTGACGTATTTCCACAAGATAGAATTCCAAAAAAAGATGAAATAATTAAAGGATTAAAAGGAAAAGATGGACTTTTATGTTTACTTACAGACCCAATTGATAAAGAAGTAATTAATTCAGAACCAAATCTAAAAATGATTTCAAGTTATGCTGTTGGTTATGATAATATTGATGTTAATGCTGCAACAAAAAGAAAAATTCCTGTGAGTAACACGCCTGGAGTGCTAACGGATGCTACATCTGAGATGGCATGGGCACTGATATTTTCAGTAGCGAGAAGAATTGTAGAAGCAGACAAATTTACAAGAGCTGGAAAATATAAAGGTTGGGGGCCGATGTTAATGCTGGGTCAAGATGTGGCAAATAAAACGTTAGGAATTATTGGTGCTGGAAGAATTGGAACCGCTGTTGCTTTAAAAAGTATGGGATTTAATATGAGAATTCTCTACGTTTCTAATCATAAAAATGGCACTCTTGAGAACAAGTTAAATACAAAAAAGGTGGAGCTATCCAAACTTCTCAAAGAATCTGATTTTATTTCAGTTCATGTTCCATTATCAAAAGATACTTTTCATCTAATTGGAGAAAAAGAACTAAAAATGATGAAGGAAAATGCAATACTTATAAACACTTCCCGGGGCCCTATTATTGATGAAAAAGCCCTTGTAAAAGCTTTAAAAAATAAATGGATTTTTGGCGCTGGTCTTGATGTATATGAACATGAACCAGATATAACTGATGATTTGAAAAAACTTGATAATGTTGTTTTACAACCTCACTCGGCATCAGCAACGTTTAATTCACGCACAAAAATGTCAATTTTAGCTGCGGAAAATATGATTGCAGGCCTTAAGGGAGAAATTCCACCTAATTGTATTAATCCTGAAGTTTTTAACTAATAATAAAATTGTATTAATAGTAACAAATAATTTGCATTTTAGTAAATAAACTGTTTTATTAACTAGAGTGTAAAAGTCCAAATCTCGGATTCGGAAGGTAAATCTTCCTTTTCTATGTCAATTTCATTTCCGACATGAATGACCTTTTGTTTTGCTTGGGCTAAGAATGGATCAAGCCCTGCAATAGGAAGTGAAAGTCCTCCTATTTTGTAATGCATGGGAACAATAATTTTTGGATTTATCTTATTAATTACATTCCAAGCTTGTTTGTCATCAACAGTAAATGTTCCACCAATTGGGACAAAAAGAATGTCAACATCTCCAATTTTTTCAACTGTTTCATCATCAATATTATGTCCTAAATCACCTAGATGACAGAATTTTATGTTGTCGACTGTAAATTTATACATGATATTATTTCCACGTTTTGCCCCTTTATCTTCATCATGAAATGAGTCAATTCCATAAATGTCAACATTTGAAATCGTTCTTTTTCGCCCATCTAAAACAATTTTTGATCCTTCCTTTTCAACACTTTTAACACTGTTATGATCATAATGATCATGAGAAACAAGTATTATATCACCAGTTACATTTGGTGCAGGAATTCCTATTGATTTTCCGTCATGTGGATCTGTTACTAGCGTCAAATCATTTGTAATTTCAAAACATGCATGACCATGCCATCTTATTTGCAACATTTTAATCCTCCCCAGCAAACCGTACGAATATCAATATTATTATAAAAATTTATGGCTTAAGGCGACCAAAACTGACATAATCAATTTTATTTTTTTCAGTTCTTGCAAAAACAATTTCCTTATTAACAGAATGAGCAAGTCTTACAGCTCGAGATATTTCATCCCAGTTACTAATAAAACCATTTTCAACTACATGAATTAGATACTCAGCATGAGTTTCATCTGGTGTTTGAGAGTAAGCTCTAAAATGTGTGCCAAATTTAAAACCAGTTTTCACAATCAACCCTCGTTTTTTCAAATCTTTAAAAACCTTTAATCTAAAATTTAAGTCAGGTTGTAATTTTTCTAATTTTGTCTTTGAAATTTTTTTACCTTCCTCAGACAAAATCTCAAGAAAACCTTTCTCTAGTAAAAATAATGCTTCTATAATAGAAACTTGTAAGCCATCTCCAAATGGTTTACCATAAAACTCCTGTTTAAGCATATCTTCTGAAATTTTTTTATCAAAAAGTATTACTCTATTATCTAATAAAAAACCATTTGATTTATTATATGAATGCTCCTTATTTTTTCCAATAAGATCAACTGTCGAAACTTTATAATATGTAATATCTCCCTCCTCATCGACAAGAGCAAACCATAATTCACAATTTTCTTTTTGTACTTTTTTTACCAATTTTACTATTTCATCAATATCAAAGCAATCTCGTTCTGAAAAAGTTGAAACAATAAACCGCTTTTTAAAATCATGAAAAGAAAAATTTTTACTTCTACTGAGCTTTATGGCATGACCTCTTGCTCTTAAATCTTTAAAGATTAAATATTTTTTATCAAAATCTGAAATACTTTTTACTGCAATTTTAACAAGTTTTTGAAAATCGAGTTCTTGCTTTTTTTGAAAGATTCTAATTTTACCTTCATCCTTTAAAAAAACACCTTCTAGCAAATCTAATTCAAGATAATCTTTTGACGTCATTTTTCCAAAATGACTTTTATTATAAAGTCTACCTGCATCTTTTGGTTTTTTTACAATTATTTTTTCTTTGGATAGCTCTCCAGATATCTGCATTTAAATGTCTATAAAGAACCAGTATTATTTGTTTTTTTTGTATTAAGGCTCCGTCAACAAAGGATTTTATTTTAAAAATTTTTAAATGCTGAAGAGCATATTATTAGTTTTATTTCCACTTCCCTTTGAATAAAAATTTCATTTCTTGTTTATAAAGATTTGGTTCTATTCCTAAAGAAAAAGCTTTCTTTTCGATCAAGGATTTTTTTATAAAACTAACAAGTAAACTTAATATATGGTATGAAATTAATGAGGGTAACAAATTCTTTAAAGTATATTGTTTAATAACCTTGGTAAGATCATTTCCAAATTCATTTCCAAGTTTTGAATGATAATCAGAAATATTTTCTAATTCTTTTGAAATTTCATTAATGTAATTATTTAGCAAATCAAATGGGTCTTCTTTTTCCAAGTCTTCAGCATATTTTCCTAATTTTTTTAGGTTATCTGCAATCATTTTTCCTCTCCCTAAATTTTTTTATAACTGCTTTTTCTTTAAAAACCTGTTTTAATAACTTAATTTTGCCACATTAGCGCCTAATGAAAAAGAATATTAGGAGTTTTTTCCCAATAT
>JABAOH010004905.1_pt1 | contig 20669 bp, 17 predicted proteins | sample 7062181 | NCBI WGS metagenome assembly JABAOH01 (sample SAMN14538630, study PRJNA623070) | marine sediment metagenome | biome: marine biome [ENVO:00000428]; feature: marine pelagic biome [ENVO:01000023]; material: deep marine sediment [ENVO:00002113]; isolation source: pool of 5 deep marine... | reverse complement strand
AGTGCTGCACGACTACGTCACCTATGTCGTAGACGGTGAAGAAGTCTACAATCGGGACGGGATCATCGCCTATCGGGTGACGCCTCCTGCCCCGCAGGCACAGGTACTGACGGATCTCGGCACTGATGAGGCCCATCTCAATGTGGGCGAGGGGTGGAGCGAGAGTCGCCACCAATACGTGTGGGCCCAGCGGAGGGAGGCGTGTCTTCTCGTCTACTTGTCAAGGCAAGGCCAGGAGATGACGCTGCGCTCTATGGCACCTGGCCAGGGGCAGACCGTGGAGGTAGTGGCCAACAGCCACGCGGTGGGCACTCTCGCTCTGTCTGAGGGGTGGCAGGAGTACCAGGTGCTGCTGCCTGTGACTTATCTCCGTGAAGGTCTCAACGAGTTCTGCTTCCGGTTCGGCCGTCTCTACCCTGTAGAGCAGGTAAGGGAAGGTGACTACGCGATTGGCACGACAGGCATCTCCTCTCCGGTCAATATCCTGGTGAAGAGTGCGGGCGAAGAGGTGGGGGACTTCGGCCACATCTATGTGGACGGGGTCAATGTGTCTCCAGATGAGCGAGGCTACAACATGGTGGTCCTGGATCCAGTGTCGGGGCAGGTGGAAGAAACCGGCCATTTCGACACTTTTCTGCACCAGGACGAGTCGCGGTTGATGGCCGATTTCATCGCCCGCATCCCCGAAGGCAAGATCGTGGCCGTAGCCGTCGAAGACGAGGCCTCGCTCAATCTCACGGAGGAGGCGGTGCAGGCCTTGCGCAGTATCGGCGCCGGTGAGGACCTGCGTGGCATGTTCCGTTGGGGACACGCCATCATTGGCGTCAAGGGTGCAGCACCTGGGCAGGCGTTGGAGACCACAGGTGTCCTACGGCCTGAGTTGGTCCGAGTTGGGCAGGCGTTCACGGAACCTGCGTCTGCGGCTGCTTTTGACCAGGTGATCTTCCGCGCCGCGGACCGATTTGCTGGGGCCACCGGATTGTAGGTACATAGCAGCTATGTTAACATATTCTGAGCAGTAATCGGTAAGAATCTATGGGCAGCCCGAGTCGCATTCAGCGTACCGTCTTGCTGGCGCTTCTCACCTTCCTGGCTTTTTGCCTCTTCATCTTCCGCCTGGATCATCAGAGCCTTTGGTATGATGAGGGCTTCAGCCAATATCTGGCCAGGATGAGCCTGGGAGAGATCACAGCCCGCACGGCCCGCGACATTCACCCTCCATTCTACTACTACCTTCTCCATTTCTGGATGCCGATGTTCGGGAACGGCGAGTTCTCTTTGCGGTTTCTCTCCCTCATCTTTGGGGTGCTGACCGTGCCTCTCATCTACGTGTCTGGGAGACGGTTCCTGGGCTATGCTTCTGGTGTGTTGGCAGCGGCCCTGATAGCGATTTCTCCGCTCTTCCTCTGGTATTCGCAGGAAGCCCGCATGTACACCCTGGTCACCTTCCTCTGTTTGCTTTCCACATATCTGCTACTGCGGATCATGGGGAAGCAAGGAAGGCCAGACTTGCTCTGGGGCGCGTACGGTCTGACCAGCGTGGTTGCGGTCTACACCCATTTCTACGCCTTCTTCGTGCTAGCCTTTCAGGCCATCTTCTTGGTGAGCTGGTGGGTGCTGTGGACCAGGGGCAGAGTCCGTCAGAGGTGGCCCACGTTGGTGAGCGGGCTGCTGTGCCAGTCGGCGGTCGTCGCAGCCTATCTGCCGTGGAGCGGCTTCGTCTGGCAGCGCTACGGTGCTGACGTCAGCTACTGGAAGGGTACCCTGAGGGTGACCGAGGTACTGCGCAAGACGCTTATCACCTTCAGCACCGGCCACAGCGTGTTGGAAGCGATAGCGCAACCCATTGCCTTGGGCTATCTCATGATCCTGGCAACTGCCGTGGCGGTTCTGATCTTGAGGGCAGTGCGCCGATGGACTCCAGCCAGAGAAGAGCCGGCCGTGGGAGCTCCAATGGTGCAGCGCTGGCCCTGGCTGACATTGTCTGGCCTCCTTCTCTATTTGGGCCTGCCGTGCTTGCTCCTCTTGGTTATCTCCTTTCAGCGCGCCAAGTTCCATCCTCGCTACTTGATGCTGGCCTCGCCTGCCTACTTTCTTCTCATCGCGGGCGGGATAGCCAGCCTGTTTGCTCTTGCTCGCAGGAGCGTCGCACGGCGGCGACTCGCCGCTGTGGTTGCAGGGTCCCTGTTGTTGTCTTACGTCGCACTCACCTCCGCCTATGCGGTGTTCAACGCCTACTTCGACATCAATTTCCTGAAGGACGATTTCCGCAGCGCAGTTCGCTTCATTGAGAAGAACAAAGGTGATAACGAGGTCGTCATCCTCACCTCCGGCCACTTCTTTCCGGTTTTCACATACTACTATGACCAAGACGATTGGTACCCCATCCCTGACGAACCCACACTTTCGGCGGAGCACGTGCTAGACTACAGTCTGGCCGACGAGTTGAACAGGGTACTGGCCGGGAGGGACGGGGCCTGGGTGTTGCTCTGGCAACATGACGTCGTCGATCCGGTTGGCTTCCTGACCATGATGCTAGGCCGAGAAGGGACCCTGGTGCCCTACAGGGGTGGCTTCTGGGGATTGAAGCTGCTTCACTATGTCTTCCCGTCCGATGTGCATTTCTCCAGCGAGCCCGAGATAGAGCATCCCGTGGAGGTCAATTTCGACGACGAGGTTCGGCTTCTGGGCTACACAGTACCTGAGGGGAAGGCAACCACCGGACAGGTGGAGGTGGTCCTCTACTGGCAGGCCCTCCAGGAACTCGAGGAGGATCTCAAAGTGTCCCTGCGGATCCGTGACCAAGCGGGACACGAGTGGGGCGGCTATGATGGCCGCCCGGCGTCTCTTCTCTACCCCGCCTTCCGTTGGGTCCCCGGCGAGAAGCTCTTCGGTGTGGTGGTCGTGGTGCCACTCACTGGGACGCCGCCCGGCGTGTATGACTTGCACGCCAGCGTCTATAGTGACGTCAACCTGGTGGGTCTGGATATTCTGGATGTTCAAGGAACGCCTACGGGAACCACTGCCTCGCTCGGTGCGGTGGAGCTACTCAGAGGGGCCAGGGCGACGTTGGCTGAGATGGAGCCTTCTCATTCACTGCAGGAAGATCTTGGTCAAGGGTTGGAGTTGGTGGGATATGATCTGAGCACGGACTCTGCCCAACCGGGCGACAAAGTAGTGCCAGGCTTGTACTGGCATGCCCAGAGGGCTTTGGCTGATGATTACGTCTTCCTGCTGCAACTCTACGATGAAAACGGTGAGCTGATAGACGAAGGATTGGGCGGGCCCGAGGTCATTGATTGGCACGCTTCTGCATCCTCGGGCGTGGGCGGTTACGCTTATCACCCGGCCAACAGGTATTATCCGACGTCTGCGTGGCGAAATGGCGAGGTGATATTGGGGCAGTACGATTACAGGGTGCCTCTGCACGCATCTGCGGGTGAGGCAGAGCTGCGGGTTAGTCTCCTTAGGTGTCGCGAGGGCCTTGTGTTGACTTCCCGTGCGTGGTCCGCGGCGGCGTACGACCAGGGCGAGACTCTCATCACCCTTCACCCTCCGAGCGGCGATGAAGGCGAGGCGTTGATCTGTCGCGGTTTGCAAGAACTGGACCCGATCACACTCTCAGCCTTTCGGGTCGAAGGCACGGAGAGAGTCTTCGCACCACCGGAGGTTCAGCATCGAGTGGACGTAGGCAACCTGGGGGACAAGGTATCGCTATATGGTTATGACTTGAGCACCAGTGTTGTTCGTCCCGGTGAAACGCTCTACCTGGATCTGTACTGGCAGGCCCTGGACATGATGGACACGTCATATACCGTCTTCACTCACTTGCTAGATGGCGACAGCCAGATACGTGGCCAAATGGATAGCCTGCCCGTGGGTGGCGCGCGTCCCACGACGGGTTGGGTGCCCTCGGAGTACCTCCGCGACGAGTATCAGTTGGTGGTCGACGCCGGGGCGTCACCGGGGGAGTATAGCCTCGAAGTGGGCATGTACGATGCAGCCACACCTGATTTCCGCCGACTTCTTCTACTAGATGCGGAAGGCAACGTGCTGGACAACCGCATCGTCCTTGACACTGTGATAAGGGTAGAGGCTCGATGACGAGATCGAGATCGATCCGTGTTGTCCTCTTGCTCGCTCTGTTGCTCCTCATGTGCCTTACAGCTCTTCCTGGGCCTATGATAGCTCAGGAGCAAGGAGGGGGCATGGTTGAGTGCCTCGCCTCGTCCGAAGACGCGGCTGCGCGGCTGGAATTCCCGGCTGGCGGCGGAGAAGTGCACGGAAGCTATCAGAGCAGCTACACTGCTCAGGATATGTCACTCCTCTACGACGAGGATGGCTCCAGCGAGCACTATGCTGAGCGGCGCACGGTGAGGATAAGTGTTCAGATCAGTGGGTCGTATTCCGGAGGCGAAGGGGGTGTCTTCTCTCTGCAAGTCATGGGAGGCGGCAGCGTCGATATCGACAACCTGGAGGACGACAGATTCGACCGCTCATATCGAGCCGAACTGGATGCCACTGCCACGGGCACTCGCAATGCAGATGGTTCTATCACGCTGGGGGGCATAGCCGCCGAATTCGTTCCCGTGGCCAGGAATGCCAATGAAATCCCCAATACCAGATGGTTGCAGCCACCATCCGTGCGCGCCCTTGCGGATCTGACCTTGACGTGCACCGGGTGGCCGAGGGAGGCGGATGTAGAGGCACAGCCGGCGGACGTGTCGCTGCTTTCCGGGCAACCACAGCCCAATGGGCCACCTCATCCACCTGGATTCTTCTATGAACTCTCGCCTCTCTATGAACCGTCTGAGCCTCCTCCGCCGCCACCGGCGCCTCCGCCGATGGGGGAATGCGGATCTGTGCAGGTAGTCTATCTGGACGACCTGGGCATAGAGCCAAACGAGGTCGACATAGATGCCTTCATCGAGAATGCGCTCGCTATCCGAGGACCGGACTACAGCCTGATTCTGTCTCATCGCCAGCGCCTCGTGGAAAGACTTGGCCAGGAAGGATTCGAGGAGATCGATGCTCTACTCCAAGAACTGGGGTACATCGCCGAGACCTGCCCCTTCGTCTTAATCGTAGGTGATCCTGACGTGGTACCCTTCGCCATCCTTGCGAACCCGACCGACGATGGTGACGTACTGTTTACCGACGATGTTTACGGGGACAACGACCATGATGAGCTGACCTTGCCAGACATTCCTGTGGCTCGGATACCGGACGGCCGCTCCCTGGAGCTATTGGTCGCGCAATTGTCACCGTCGCATGTGCCCGAGCAGGGCAATTTCACCTTGGCCAACTCCAAGCGTCTCCACGCGGAAGGTGTAGCCAGGGAGGTTTTTGGCAGTATGCGCACCTTGTTGTGGAGTCTGCCGACGCGCCATGAGGTTGTCGAACCCGCGCAGGTGAGTGTCCGCCATGATTACTTCATGCTACACGGGGCATCCTGGGACACGAGTGTATGGTGGGGCGAGGAGTCAGAATACCCGGTGGCGTTCACTGTGGCCGAAGCTGACTCACGGGGCGTGGTCTTGAGCGGCGCATGCTACGCGAGTTATACGTTCGGGTGCACGCCTCTGGATTCGATACCCTTGGCCTTCCTGCGGAGTGGCGCCCGAGCTTTCGTTGGAGCGACCGGGATCACCTACTCCCCAATCTGGGAGCCGGGCCCTGACCCCACTGGTCCCATGCGGTACGACGCCGTGTTCCATCGCGGCTTTCTGGATGCACTGTCCGATGGTCAACCACCGTTGGCAGCCTTTATGGAAGCGAAGGAGCGATTGGCCGACACCTGTGAGACTGTGGATGCCACCACCGCTGAATTGAAGATGCTCCACGCGTTTGTGTACTTTGGGAAGCCGTGAAGTATGCACGATACATCGGCTGTTGCGGGCAATAGGCGAGGGGCGCGGGCCAAGCGCATTGAAGCTCGGGATGGAGTGAGCACCGGAGCTATACGTGCGAGTAGGAACTTCGGATAGATGAGCACTTCTGGCATCACCTGCTCAAGTTGTGGAGCGCGTAACGAGAAGGACGATCGCTTCTGCAAGAGGTGCGGCTCTGAGATGGGGCCTGCACCGTCGCCTCACGGGCTGCCGGAACCTGTGTTCGCTCCGAGTAGGGCGACAGGGTCGCTGCGCGGCAACCTGCCCCTGCTGGTGACCATGGGTCTGGTCTCCGCCCTGCTCATCGCGGTGCTGTTTGAAGTTGTGATCATTCTGTATCCACTCGGTATGGTGCAAGAAGTCGGTGCGACTTTGTCCGTCTTGGAGGGCAAGGCTCTCGTACAGAGGGATGGAGAAGGTGATTGGCACGAGGCAACGGACGGGTACATTGTCCGTGGAGGCGACCGCATCCGCGTGCTTGGGAGTTCCCGAGTCTTGCTGACCTTCCTTGAGGGCACAGACACGGAACTCAGGCCGTACACCGAGGTCACAGTGGCGGAACTGGAATTGGCGGCGGGTCAGCCCGTGGTCGTCCGTCTGGATCTGCATCTGGGCGAGATGTGGAACCGCATCGGTGATCTCCCCGCGGATTCCCTGCATGAGATCAGGACGGCAGCGGCTACGGTGATCGGCCGGCGCAGCGAATACGGGATCGCAGCAAATGAAGCGGGGACTACCTGGCTTGCAGGCCGTGAGGGCGAGATAGATGTCACTGGAAGAGGACAGACGGTGCAGCTGCGCGCCGGGGACACGCTGGTCGTCGAGCCTGGCTTGCCGCCTGTGGCATATGAGGAGCCACCCATGGCTCCCCCGGCGCCCACGAAGGAACCCATCCCGGTGGTGCACACACTGGTGGGGATCGATCTGCCGACGTTTCTAAATGAGCCTCTGCCGACAGGGACCCCCACCAACACAGCGACTGCCGCCAGAGAGCCTGGTCCCACGCCAACGCCGACCGGGACGGCTACTCCCACAGCCACTGCCACGCGCACTAGCTGCCCTACTCTAGTGATAAGTGCTCCCCACTTAGCATATCCTCGGCGTGTGTTTGGTATGGAATGGGATGTGAGGGATGCAGCAATACCATCTGGCTGGCAGTTCGTGTTCGAGTTCAGCGGGGACCCTTCGCCGCAGGCCGTTTGGCAGCGCTCACAGCCGGACCGCGTTTACGAGGAGCATGGTCACTGGAAGGCGGATCTGCACGGCCCGGGTGAAGGGAACTGGTATTGGCGGGTATGCCTGGTGGCCGACCCCACGGGGCCGGTTCAGCTCGAGTGTTGCAGCGAGGCGCATCTGATAGTCCACCAGCGGGATGAGCCAGAAGAGCCGGACCAGCGCGACGAGTACGACATTTACGGCGCATCTGTTCCTCGCGACAGTGTACCGGGAGTTCCTTTGGGCGAACCTCTTGTTTCATAGAATGCTGGTAGCGATGAAATCGGGGATTTGTGCGAGTCTCTCGGCCTCGTGATGCCCTGGCGGTTAGAAAGACCGGGCCCGGTCCTGGGGAAGCTGCAGTGGTGGAGGAGCGGTAGGACTTCCACACGAGGAGACTGGATATGGATTTCAAGGAGGCGGAGAGCAGGTACTCGGCGCTCAAAGGCCGCCTGGAGGGTGGGGAACTAGGGGGGGAGGAGTTTCAGACCCAGGTGGGCCAGCTCCGCGTCAAAGACGAGCACGGCCACCATTGGGCCATCGATGCGCGAAGCGGTGGTTGGCTCTTGTACGATGGCGTGAAATGGGTTCCGGCCCGAGCTCCTGAGGACATATCCCATTCCCCTCGTCCCACCTACTCACAAGCCCCCCAGCGGAGGGGACTGCCGATACTCCTGATCGGCGCCGTGGCTGTGGCTGCCCTCTTGTGCCTGATGGCTCTCGGGGGGGCTGGCTTGATCCTGTCTCGCTCCCGTGGGGTGGAGGACGAGGCCGTCGTCAGTCAGGAGCAGGCGGGGAGGATAGCCGACCAACTCATTGCTGAGCGATTCCCCGACTTGACAGGTGCAGAGAGGACCATCAGCAGCTACGAGAACCCTGCCGGTGGGGAGTTCTGGAGCGTGACCTACCGTCGGGAGGTGGAAACCCAGGTAGGGGGCCGGACCTACACCATACCCCGGATCGTCATCGTCTCGGTGGACATGGATACGGGCGAAACCATAGCCGCCGTATCAGATTGACATAACGCGGCCAAACCGTCGCTTCGAGGCGATCTACATTATCCGCTCAGGGGTGGCAGTCCTTCTCTGTTGGCGGCCGTAGGTGCTGTTCGTGCGTGTGTGCTACTTGTGGTCATCCAGGTGTCTGATCATCTTGATTCGCCGTGCCAGTGTTGAGAAGCTCTGGGTGGGTACGATCAAGGCGCCTCGCTGACGGGCTGCCTTATGAGTCACCAGGTGCGGGGTAGCATTGCCAGAAGGGCCAAACGGTGGTATCGTTCTGCAGTGCTTGCCCTCCGCAAACGTAGACAGGATGAGGAATTCCCTTGGAGGCGAAGCAAGTCCAGCACGAAGGAGGCGCTTCAGTGCCAGATCACCGTAGGATGCTCTCAGCAATGGTAGTGCTGTTGTTGGCTGCAGGGGTATTGGCCTGCAGCATAGACTTGGGAACCGGGGAGGCAAGGAAACCGATCGTGGAGATTCTATCCCCACCCAGTGGCAGTCAACTGGAACTGGGAGAGGAATTGGAGGTCCAATATCGCGCCGTCGATGAGGTTGCCGTGGTACGCGTGGAGCTGGAGGCTGATGGGCGGATAGTGGCGGTGGAGCGGAGCTATCAGTCCGAGGGCCAGCCATCAATGACAGGAACGCTACGCTGGATGCCAACAACGCCTGGTTCCCACACTCTCCTGGTCTACGCCTACAACCGGGATCATGTGATGAGCGATGCGGTGGGCGTCAGCATCATCGTTGCGCAACTGCCTCCTACGTTCACAGTACCGCCGCCGCCAACTGAGACGCTGGCACCGCCAGCGCCCACTGAGACGCAAGTGCCCCCGACGGCAGTTTCCGCAACACCAACTCACACGTCGGTACCTCCTACGCCTGCGCCGCCCACACCAACTCGTACGCCGGAGCCGCCCACACCGGTGCCCGCAACACCCACGCATACGCCGATGAGCTGCCCGGCAATCAAGATCAACGTTCCCTCTTCGGCCTATCCCAGCCGTGTCTTCACCCTGGAGTGGGATGCGAACCCACACGCAGTCCCGTCGGGATGGCAGTGGGGCATCAGGTTCAAAGGGGCTGAGGTTGGTTGGACACACCTTCCTGTGCCGCTGGATTCCCCTCCGCGCGAGGAGGGCGGTCATTGGAAAGCGGACTACTTGCAGGGCCGTGGTGTGGAAGAGACCCTGTACTGGCAGGTGTGCCTTGTCAACACATCCGATCCCTCCAGGACATTCGAATGTTGCGGCCCGGTCCCGCCGTGGCCCATAATCCACGCTCGGTAGTATTAGCACGTTGGTTGGCCTTTCGTGGCCCAGCGGCCAGGAAGGCTGCTTACGTCGAGTATTGTTGCCGGGGGGAGACGATGCTCTCGCGACAAGCACTTTCCATGTCCTTGGTGCGGCGTGATTGACACCGAAGGAAGACCATCTGTGTTGCTCTCAAGGAGCCCGCAAGTCAGGTGGGCTTTTTGCGTCCTGCTGCTTGTGGGCTTCGGCGTGCGCCTGTACCGACTGACATTCCACAGCCTCTGGCTGGACGAAGCCGTCAGCGTCTATCTCGCCAGCTTCCCCCTCGCCGAGATCTTCGAACAGGGGATGTCTCTCCGGGAGCCCAATCCTCCTCTCTATCACCTCGTGCTGCACGTGTGGATGAGGGTTTTCGGTACTGGGGAGGCGGCAGTACGCCTCTTCTCCTCTCTGCTTGGAACGCTTTATGTCCCAGCCATCTACCTGCTGGGTAAGCGTCTATCGTCAAGCCGAGTGGCGCTGATCGCGACCTTCCTAGCTGCTCTGAACCCGTTCTTGGTCTGGTACTCTCAGGAAGCGAGAATGTACGCCCTGGTGGCGACTCTGGCCGTGTGGTCCCTGTACTGCTTCGTGCGCGCTCTCGAGACACCACGGTGGTATTGGTGGGTTGCCTACACAGTCGTGAACGTGTTCAGTTTGTACGCTCATCTCTACGCCGCGTTCCTGTTGCCCGCTCAGCTCCTTTTCCTTGTTCTCTTTCCCAGTCGACATAGAGAGGCTTTGCGGAGAGGTCTGTTGGCCTGGGGGCTGAGCCTGCTGGGTTTCGCACCTTGGCTGCTTGGAGCCTGGGAAGTGAGTAGTGCTGCTCCTTCTTGGAGGCCGTCACTGAGCCTGTTCGCCATGCTAACTGCCTGTTTGGAGGCTTTCACCTTGCGGCGCTCACCTCTGTCCGGGGCAGGCCTCGCCGCTGTACTGGCTGTGTCGAGTGTCTTCGTCCTGGGAGGACTCTTCCTCCCCTGTGTGACCCGTGCAGGGACCGGCGCCCGCCGATGGCAGGCGCTGGACATGCGGATCGGTGCCTTCTTGACGTTGTCTTTGTTCGTACCGCTTCTCCTGGCCTATCTCCTTTCGTTTCGCCTACCGATCTTCACTGTCTACTATCTGATCGTCATCGTGGCGCCGTTCATCCTGGCTCTCGCAGCGGGTCTTGACAAGATGGTTTCCCGTTCCAGGGCGGCAGGTCTCATCTCTTTGCTCTTCATGGTGGGCTTCTTCTTTTATGGCTTGCGCTTCAACTGGAGCTTGAACTATCGCAAGGAGGAATGGCGTTCTGCCGCACGCTACGTCGCGACGCACGCGACTTCAGGGGATGCTATCCTCTGTCATGTTGACTACACACGTATACCCTTCACGTACTATTACCAAGGGGACGTGCCTGTTTTCGCGCCCTTTGGGGGGCCAGTGGGCGGGGAGGCCGACGTCGCCCGCACCCTGGAGGGCTTGAGCGAGTATGACACCGTATGGCTGGTCCAATCTCATGCAGAGGGAGCTGATCCGACTCGCGCGGTCGAGACGTGGCTGGCGAACCGGTTTCCGGTGGTCACGGAGCAGTACCCTCCGGGGGTCGAGGTGAAAGGGTATGCGCCGCAATATCGCTTGACGCGGATGCCCTCCACGGCGGTTCCTGTGGAGGCGGTCTTTGATGACAAGGTGCGCTTAGTGGGCTACGAGTTGGACAGTGAATCCTATTCGGCTACTGACGACACCTATCATCCTCCGAGCGGGTGGATGCACGTCACTCTTTACTGGGAATCTCTCGTGCCTCTCGCTGAGGAGTACAGCGCTGTCGTGCAACTGATCGATGATGCCCACCAACTCTGGGGTGGGGCGTTGCAGCGGCCTACGAATACTATGACTTTCTATCCACCGACCGCGTGGCGCGTGGGCGAGCTAGTGCGCGACGACTACGATGTCAACTTGAACCCAAGCACACCTGCCGGAACGTATCTACTACACGTGAGCCTTTTCACCTCTGCTGATGCGGTGGTGCCAGCCAGCTTCGAGGGAGGCCAGGGAGACTCCGTGCCGCTGGGCAACGTGAGGATTATGTCGCCCTGACATAAGTACTATAGACTGCTGGCCAGGACTGTGATAACATTGCCCGCAGAGGGTGGCGAATGCTTTGCTTCAATGCCAACGGGCTAGACATCTTCTATGAACTCCATGGCAACGGGGAGCCGATGCTCCTCCTCCATGGATTTGGCCGCACGGGGGAGAGCGACTGGAAGTACCAGATCCCGGTGTTCGCTGATAGCTACCAGTTGATCGCACCTGACCTGAGAGGCCATGGCCGAACCGACCACCCGGAGACCATCAGCGGGCCCGGATTCTTCCAGCTGGCCACGTGCGACATGGTGGCGCTCTTGTCTGCCCTTGATGTGGGCCCGACCCACGTGTGCGGATCGAGCATGGGATCTACCATCGCTATTGGGGTCTACTTCACCGCCCCATCCTTAGTGAAGTCCCTCATCCTGGTATCCGCCGCAGCCAGAGTCAACCGGAAAATCGCGAAAGGGCTTTTCGATCTCTGGGAGAGCATGGCGGACCCCGACGGCATCGATCCTGGTTGGGCGAGGGGGCTGGCTCGTATGCATGGAGAGGAACGATGGAGGATCCTTCTGCAGAACTACGGAGCTGCCGTCATAGCTGCCCTGGACCAAGATGAGGAGATTGCGTACCGGCGAGCCAGTGAGATCAACTGCCCTACCGTGATTGTTCAGGGCGGCAAGGACTTGGTCAGCCCCCCGATACTGTCTGAGGAGCTTCACGCCGGGATTCGCGATTCCGAGTTGGTCCTGCTGGATTGCGAACACTGGGTTCAGGGCTTGTTGCCGGACGAGTTCAACGAGACGGTCTTGGGGTTCCTGGGCCGCCGCTTTCCAGGCGAGTCTTCCGAGTAGGGCACCTGTGCGGGAGCACACTTATGACTGAGACGGCCAAGCTACTGATAGCTACCAGAAACCCAGGTAAGCTCAGAGAGTATGAGCAGCTTCTCGCCGGTATGCCCATGAAGCTCACTGCCTTGAACGAAGAGGGGATCAGCGACGACATCGCGGAGACTGGTGAGAGCTTCGCCGATAATGCCATCCACAAGGCTCAGGGGTACGCACGCGTCAGTGGCCTGCTCACTCTTGCTGATGATTCGGGCCTCGAGGTGGATGCGCTGGACGGAGAGCCGGGTGTCCATTCAGCCAGGTATGCCGGGCCTGACGCCACGGATGAAGAAAGATACCAGTTGTTGTTGGAAAGGCTGCGAGACGTGCCTTGGGAGGAGCGGGGAGCTCGCTTTCGCTGCGTGATAGCGGTGGCCCAACCGGAGGGTCGGGTGTGGACGGCGGAAGGCACCTGTGAGGGAGTGATAGCATTTGCACCGAAGGGAGAGCACGGCTTTGGCTACGACCCTGTCTTCTACCTGCCCGAGCACCAGAAGACCATGGCGGAGCTCGCCCCTGAGGTCAAGAATCGCATCAGCCACCGGGCAAGAGCTGCTGAGGGGATCAGAGCCACCTTGCACAGGATTCTGAGGAGGCAAGATGTATCAGGTTCGCGTTAGGCGCCACTTCGACGCTGCTCATGCGCTTCGGGGATACGAGGGCAAATGCGAGGCCACGCACGGGCATCGTTACGAGGTTGTGGTCTGCCTCGAGGCTGATGATTTGGACGAAACAGGCCTGGCCTACGACTTCACCGCGCTCAAGGAGGCCTTGGAACCCATTATCGACCGTTTCGACCATGCCTTCTTGAATGAGATTCCACCCTTTGATGAGTTGAACCCCAGCTCCGAGAACATCGCCCGCGTGATCTATGAGGAGTTGCAGCAGTCCGTGGAGGGAGCCCACTTGCATTCAGTGGAAATCTGGGAATCCCCTGACGCATGGGTGACATACTCCGCAACCTGAGCAAGAGCCATTTACTTTCTTGCTCGAGCATAGTATAATCAGAATACCCAATGGCGTTCTGCCAGCCGAGGAGTGGCAAGGGCGGGTCATTGGCAACCGGATCAGGAAGCAGAATGGGGAGAAGAAAGAGGTTGCAGGGGCTAGCGGTCCTGGTTGCACTGGTTGTGCAACTGGTTCTCTTCGCCGGGCCCGTCGATGCCACACCTGGAGCCGCGGAACCTATCGTGCATGTGGTCCGTTGGGGCGAGACCCTTCACCTCATCGCCCGACGATACGGAACCACCATCGACGCCATAGCCAGGGCAAACAACCTCCACAACCCCAATTTCGTCTATGCCGGTCAGCGGCTGGCTATCCCCACGAACGGGTTTTCGCCGTCTGCAGGAAGCAACGGCGTCTATGTCGTGCAGCGGGGCGACACCCTCCGCATCATCGCGTCCCGGTATGGAACCTCCGTCAGCTACCTGGCCAGCCTGAATGGGCTGCGCAACCCCAACTTCATCTGGGTGGGGCAGAGGCTGAAGGTCCCTTCTTCCTCAGGCGCCACCCCTCCTGCGCCCGCTCAAGGGTCCACCGTCATCCACGTGGTGCAGCGGGGGGAGATCCTGGCTCGCATAGCGCAGCGATACGGCACCACGGTCAGCGCGATAGCTGCCGCCAACAACCTCTCCAATCCCTCTTTCATCTATGTCGGCCAGCGCTTGAAGATACCCAGTGCAGGGTCCAGCCCGGCCAGCACCGCTCCTGCTCCCAGTGCCCCGAGCAGCCCGGCAAGCTCGGGGGAGAAGTGGATAGACGTCAACCTCAGCACTCAGACGCTGCAGGCTTACGAGGGGAATCGCGTCGTCTATACCGCTCGCGTGTCGACAGGGATATCCAGGTACCCTACGCCTACGGGAACCTACCGTATCCAGCGCAAGTATTGGTACGATGACATGACGGGCGGCTCCCACGCTCGCGGCGACTATTACTATCTGCCCGACGTTCCCTACTGCATGTACTACTATGCCGGATACTCGCTCCATGGGACCTATTGGCACAACAACTTCGGCACGCCCATGAGCCACGGCTGCACAAACCTCAGCATACCCGACGCCGGCTGGCTGTTCAATTGGGCGCCCATCGGAACCAAGGTGGTGAACCACTACTGATCAGTGGTATCCTGAGGCACGCTGCACGTACTTGCAGCGTTTTCTTTTGTGGTGCTGGCAAAAGGCGACAGCAGGGGAGCAATCTTGGGGGCTCCGACGGTGGAGGCATAGCAAATGAGGCAGGCTTCTAAACGTATCGTGACCGTGTTGATCAATCTGCTCACCCGTTGGGAGGTGGAAGGGAAGGAGAATCTGCCGCCAGGAGGGCCCCTATTGATGGTGTTCAACCACCTGGCGTGGTGGGACGCACCGTTGGGGATGGCTGCGGTGCCGTATGAAGTAACTGGAATAGCCTTGAAGGACTTGCAGCGCATACCCATCACTGGCCAACTCCTGAGCCTAGCCAACGTCATCTGGGTGGACCGCGGGCGATACGACCGTGAGGCACTGCGGCGAGCTCTCGCCGTGCTCGAGCAAGGCGGGATCTTGGCCATAGCACCTGAGGGCAGGATGAGTGTGACGGGGGCACTGGAGCGGGGCAAGCCGGGATCCGTGTTCATCGCGCGCAAGGCTGACGTGCCCATCCTGCCCATTGGCCTCACCGGCACCGAGAAGGTCTTGAGTGAGTGGCGGAGATTCAGGCGTCCTCATCTCAGGGTGGTCATAGGCAAAGTGTTCAGGCTACCCGAGAGGCGCCAGTATGGGTCGCGCAAGGAGGAGCGCCAGGCTGATGCCGACTACATCCTGGAGAGGATAGCGGAACTGTTGCCACCTGAGTACCGGGGCGTCTACGCCGACACTGTCGAGTAGGGGATCTGGTGGAGACGCCTGCCCTGTCGATCCCGCTTGATGAGCTGACCTTCACCGTCCTTGACGTGGAGACGACAGGTCTCAACCCCCACTTTGGAGATCGAGTCTGTGAGATCGCGCTCCTTCAATGCCAGGGTGGCATCGAGATGAGTCGCTTCCACAGCCTGGTGAACCCCCGACGACCCATTTCGCCAGGGGCCTTCGCCGTAAATCGGATCAGAGACGAAGACCTGATCGATGCCCCTCTCTTCTCTGAGATTGCCGAGGCCGTCTTGGAGGTGCTGGGAGACGGCGTGATGGTGGCGCACAACGCGCCTTTCGATCTGGGGTTTCTGGCCTCGGAGTTGGCAATCTCGCGCTTGCCGCCTGTTGAAAATCCGGTCGTAGATACCTTGGCTCTGTGCCGGTATTGCTACTCCTTCCCCAGCAATAGTTTGCCGAATGTGGCCTACTATCTGGGTATAGACACTCAGCGCGAGCACCGTGCCTTGGCGGATGCCATCACTACCAAGCACCTGCTCGACCACCTCCTCGCTGATCTGTCAGGCGCGGGCGTATACACTCTGGGGGATCTGATGGGGGTGCAAGGTGGTCAGATAGGCTGGCCAGCACAGGAGATAGTACCTCTGCCCCCACAAATAGACGAAGCGCTGAGAGGCGAAGGCCAACTGGAATTGAGGTACGTTTCCGCCTCCGGAGAGGAGACTCGACGACTGGTCAGGCCGCTTTACGTGACGGCTTTCGCTGGCTATCTATATCTGATCGCCTTCTGTCACTTGCGTGACGAGCAACGGACGTTTCGGCTGGACCGTATCATCGGGATGCGGTCAGGGCTGTAGATATGGTGGATCTTCTTGCGCTGCATTCTGTTCTCGCAGGAAACTGAGCATGGCTGATTGGGATGATGGTCAAGACCTCTTTCGCCTTGTGCGCGAAGAGTTGTTTACCGCAGTCGTGGGCGACGTGATGGATGCGTCAGGGCTGATCCATCAGTTCTTGCCGCCGGAGATCAGGCCTCTCCGGGATGATATGGTGCTGGTCGGTCGAGCCATGCCGGTGCTCGAGGCAGACTGTCCGGACGATACCATGGCGTACCAGGAGAGAGAGGCGCGCTTCGGCCTGATGCTCGACGCGCTGGATGACCTGAAGCAAGGAGAGGTCTATATCTGCACTGGCTCCTCTCCTCACTATGCCCTGTGGGGCGAGTTGATGAGCACCCGAGCCATGAAGCTTGGAGCATCCGGGGCGGTCCTGGACGGCTATTCCCGGGATACCAGCGGCATTTTGCGTTTGAACTTCCCGACCTTCTCGCACGGCCCGTACGCACAGGACCAAGCCATCCGCGGCCGCGTTGTTGACTTTCGGTGTTCCATTTCCTTCGGCAACGGTGTGTTGGTCAAGCCGGGAGATCTGATCTTTGGCGACCTGGATGGGGTGGTTGTCGTGCCGGCGGAGGACGAGAGAGAGGTCATTCACAAAGCTCTGGAGAGGGTGCGGGGCGAGAATGCCGTCCGAAGGGCCATAGAGGAGGGCATGTCCGCACGGGAGGCCTTCGAGCGCTACGGCATCATGTGAGGGTGCGTAACGACACTGGCCATCCATACACACGTGCGGTGAGCACCGCCGCCTGAGTGGGACGTAGGCACTCCTTGACCTCGTCGGTGCGGGTGAGCACCAGATAGGTCATCATCCCGCCTCGAGATACCTCCACCGTGGCGATGCGACTGGCATCCGCGTTGGGTGGTCCCTCGACCAGAGGGATCAATTTCGAGATATCGTTCAAGTCAGCCCCGCCGTACTCGTCTTGACCCTCGTCCCCCCGTGACCGCCAAGACGGGAGGAGACCACGACATACCCTTCGTTGGCACAGGGCGTCATCTCCAGCTGAGAGGGGCCCTCGGCCCCGGCGTTGTAGATGATCACCGGATACAGACCGTCCTCTTGCGGCTGCAAGAGATAGCCCTTGATGCGCAGACCGTCTCTGAGATGGGTGAGGTCCTCCACGTAGACCCTGTCAACCTCCTGCTCGGTCATGCCCCGGGCCAGCAATTCGTCGCGTTCCTGCTGGCTGAACCGGTAGGTCTGGCGATCAACCATCTGGCTGTCTTCGAGACGGGTATGAGGAGGCGCCCGCGACGGCCTGCCCGACGTTGGGCCTGCACCGAATGACCCCATGCCTTAACCAAATCTTAACCGCATGGCTGCACACTACTCTTGACAAATCTCTAGAAGTGAGATATAATAAGGATAGAGTTCCTTCGTTCGCGGCCGAAGGCGCTCGAGTCCTTAAGCACAGAGGTGCAGTGTTGCAGTCTCAAGTCTGACCTGGTCAGTCTGCGAGGAGGAGATATCGTCTCTATCAAGCGCCGATCGCCGGAGCAGGGAGGTGGTCGGCGCTCTTGTCATCCAGGGGAGCAAGCTCCCTGGCGGTGATGAACTTGGGGCTGTATTGTCGTTAGTTGGCCCTCGGTGAGCCAGCGGCAAACCCAGCGCGCGGTTTCGCAGTGTTCTTTCTTCTCGCTCAACCAGCCATTAGGCCGCAACCCACCTTTGCGGTCCCCAGGAACTGACCCTTGGCAGCAAATCCTGAGAAGACAACCTTGGCCCGAAGGAGGGGCGCAGAGCCTGGGTGTGTAGAGCGGATTATTCCCACATCTGAATAGCCGGGCCAATGAGTAGATTTGCGTGACAAGTCTGGTAGAACCTGAGAGAGCATGAAGTAATCTGTGGACAGTACCCTGAGTGAAGAATCGCTTTCTCTGCGAGAAGTGATCTAGCTAGAACGCGTCACAGTCAAGGGAGTGGAAGGATGAAATCGCGCAAAGGAATCTTGTCTAGCAGGCTGTTGATAACGGGAGTTGCCGGTTTGCTGGCTGTATTGATGATTTGCGCAGCCTTTGTTTTGGCGCCACGGTCGAGTATGGCAGAGCCGCAGGCGACTTGCACCATCGACAACGAGGGGGTGAACGATGAAGATGAACATATGGACGGCTCTGCAGACCTCACGCAGATGTGCGTGGACTACGCTGGACTCGGCAACATCACTCCCACGATTGCGGTCACCTGGCAGTGGGACAAGATAGACTGGACGGCTGCGCAGAAAGGCGACGCTTGCGGTTTGTATGATAGTGACAGCAACGGCTTGGCGAACTACGCCCTCTGCGTGACTCTTGATGGGAGCCCTGCCACCTGGCAGGCCACCACGATCTACGCCTGTGACAGCCAGAGGCCTGATCGCTGTGGCCAGCCGGACTCCGGTACAACGCCACTGACCACTACTTGTACTGTGGACCAGCAGGATGTCGATCCATTCTTCCCGTCTGGCACAGACTATCCCACGGACACGGTAGCACTTTGTGACGTCTCGGTGGCGGAGGTGGGAGGTTCTGCCGCGACGTTGCTCGATGTCTGTTCATTGCCATGGAAACAGCCGACAGCCGACCCATACGACTGCATCATCTACGCGACAAAGAGAGGTTCGCTAGAGGTTCAGAAGGATGTTGTCCCCGACGATCCCGATACGAACTGGGACATTAAGGTCCGCGACGCGACGGGAGCGATCGTAGGCAGAAGCACCCTGACGGGGGATGGCACGACCGGATCTCGTATATACCCGATTGGCACGTATACCGTCACCGAGGACGCCGGGACCAGTACCGACCTCGATGACTACAATACCACCTACAGCTGCACCGGCGGTTCTGCACCCTCCGGCAACGGCACCAGCTTCTCCGTGGACATAGGCGTGGACGAGATCGTCGTCTGCACGTTCACCAACACTTTCAGGAAAGGCACGCTAGAGGTGAAGAAGGGCCTTGAGCCTTACGACGATCCCGGCCTGTTCAATCTGTGGATCGACGGAACGGAGTATGCGACAGGTGTCGGTCATGGTGGCACCACCCAGCCGCAGACCGTAATCAGTGGTACGCACACCGTCAGTGAGACCGCCAGCACCGGCACCAACCCTGACGATTACTGCACCTCCTATGCATGTGAGGTGAACGGCGAACTCACTCAAGGGGGCTTAGGTCCCAGCGTCGATGTCATCGTACCTGCGAATGCGACCGTCGTCTGCACGTTCAAGAACGCTAGGCGCGGCAGCATCATCGTCGAGAAGGTGACCGATCCGCCTGGTGATGCGCAGGCCTTCGACTTCACGGCGGATTCCCCGCTGACGCCGGAGGCCTTCTCGCTGCAGGACGGCGGCGACCAGTCGTTCACCAACCTTGATCCTGGCACCTACTCGGTGACGGAAACGGTCCCCAGCGGCTGGGGTCTCACCACGACCTGCTCCGGTGGCAGCAGCCCGACTTCCATCCAGCTCGAAGCCGGTGAGACCGTCACTTGCACCTTCGAGAATACCTTGCGCGGCAACATGGTCGTCGAGAAACAGACACACCCCGATGGCGCGTCAGGTACCTTCACCTTCTCAGGTGACCTACCGGGCGACTTGGCTGATGGCGAGACCACCAGCGCCGAGGTCGCGCCTGGGCAATACGCCGTCACCGAAACAGTCCCATCGGGGTGGGATCTGACAGACATCACCTGCACGGACCTGGATAGCTCTGGTGACCTCAATTCGGCAAGTGCAATGTACGACATCCAGGGAGGCGAGACCGTCACCTGCACCTTCACCAACAGCCGTCTGCCGACCCTGGAGGTGGAGAAGGCCCTGGTGCCCTCAACCGACGAAGGTCGGTTCAACCTCTACATTGACGAAACCGAGTACGCAAACAAAGGCCACGGTGAGAGCACTCTGGAGCAGGCCGTGATCAGCGGTACCCACANNGCTGCTGGACCCTCCGGGTCTGGCACCAGCGTCGATGTCAGCCTCACTTATGGCGATAACGCCGTCTGCACCTTCACCAACAGCCGCCTGCCGACCCTGGAGGTCAGGAAGCTCCTGGATCCCACGGGCGACCCTGGGCTGTTCGACCTGTTGATCGATGGAGTGGTTAGGAAAGCAGATGCGACTCACAACGGCACGACCGGCGCCAGGACTGTGGACGCGGGTATCCGCACCGCCAGTGAGGAGGGGGGCACTGGCACCGATCTCGATGACTACGAGACCACGTATGAGTGCAGCATCGATGGGGCTGCTGGGCCCTCCGGCTCTGGCACCAGCGTCGATATCAGCCTCACTTACGGCGATAACGCCGTCTGCAGCTTCACGAACAGCCGCCTGCCTACGGTGGAGGTGGAGAAGGCCCTGGTGCCCTCCACCGACGAAGGTCGGTTCAACCTCTACATTGACGAAACCGGGTACGCAAANNGCTGCTGGGCCCTCCGGGTCTGGCACCAGCGTCGATGTCAGCCTCACTTACGGCGATAACGCGGTCTGCACCTTCACCAACAGCCGCCTGCCGACCCTGGAGGTGAAGAAGCTTCTGGATCCCACGGGCGATCCTGGGCTGTTCGACCTGTTGATCGATGGAGTGGTTAGGAAAGC
>JABAOH010248428.1_pt1 | contig 20671 bp, 17 predicted proteins | sample 7062181 | NCBI WGS metagenome assembly JABAOH01 (sample SAMN14538630, study PRJNA623070) | marine sediment metagenome | biome: marine biome [ENVO:00000428]; feature: marine pelagic biome [ENVO:01000023]; material: deep marine sediment [ENVO:00002113]; isolation source: pool of 5 deep marine... | reverse complement strand
ATACCGTTAAGCCAATTACCATTGTATACCGTATAGGTAATAAAATAATACTTACAAAACCAGTCATTTTACTGGCTTCTTTTGGACTTCGGGTACTTAAAATTTTTTGCATATCATAATTCGGTGCAGGGCCCGCCAATGAAGCAAAAACACCTTTTAATAACATCATCATAAAAAATATTCCAAATAATCCAAATCCATCTTCTTCAATTTTTTTGTTCGCATCAGCTACAATATTTGACCAATCTAAATGCAATCGCCAACAAAAAAATGGATCTTTCCATCCCTCAGGAACCGGCAACTGATGGCCATTTAAATGATGCCAGGCAATTACACCAATGGCAATACAGGCAACTGTCATGATGGCATATTTAATTACATCGCCCAGCACAATACTATGCATGCCACCGAGAATTGAATAAAACATAGCGAAGAGTGTGAATACGATACCGTAAATATGAGGCACATATTTATCGGCTACATGAAAAGGAATATATCCCTTCACATTATCCCATGGTATAAAAATTTCCATAAACTTACCTAAGCCAACAAATCCATAGGCTAAAAAACCAAGGCAACTAATTAATGCAAAGGCAATAACGACTAACTGAGAGGCCTTTATGCCGGCACCATGTACACCAAAACGGGTTTGCAGCCATTCGGCACCGGTATTGGCATTGCTTCTTCTTAACCATTTACTTAAAAACATCATCATAAATACCTGGTTAAATACAGGCCATAACCAGGGAATCCAAATACTCTTCAATCCGTAGATAAAACACAAAGTTACCATCCACATAGTACCACTAATATCAAACATATCAGATGCATCACTTAGTCCCAACATATACCAGGGCAGCGATTTTCCGCCCATTAAGTAACTTTCTTTGCTTAATCTTGCCCGTTTACGCATCCATAAACCAATAGCAACCATTGTAATAAGGTAGGCTACAAGAATTAATACATCTATGAGTTGAAGTTTCATTGAAGTGTTGCAATTGAATGAATGCAAAATAATTTCTTAAAAGCTGCAGGTGTGCATAACAAAAGAAAAAAGACCATAGTAGACACTACGGTCGGTGTTTCAAATCTTAATAAACGACTACTACTTATGAGAAAAAACATTTTGCTGTTATTGGTATACTTTACTAAAACTTAACTTATCCTGAAAAATAAACAAGCCACTTTTTTTCATTTTCTGAAAATCGGGCTGCGAGGCTTCTCCCTGAAAAGGAACATAATATTCTATACTGCCGTCGGCTTTTGCACCAGCATTACGCCACCCTAATACATAAGCAACCTGATGCCCTTTTAATCCGGCTGCAAAAACGGTTGTCCACCAGTTTTTATCCGGAATTTCATTAAACCCAAACTCTGTTAGTGCAGGAATTTTTTTGTGGGTTGCAGCAAATGCATCCAAATCAGTTAACATTCTTCCAATATTATGCACAAACGCTTTACCGCTATTATCACGTTGATAAATATCGAAACCAACAATATCTACAAATGCATTGCCCGGATATCTTTCTTCATATTCATTTAGATTGGCAAACTGATCGGTATTAAAAGCATAAAGCAAGTTGTGAATATTTTTAACATCTTTCAAATAGTGTTCAGTATATCTGTATAAACGAATCATTTCATCTGGGGTACAATGTGCTTTTCCCCACCAAAACCAATTCCCATTTAGTTCGTGAAATGGTCTGAAAATAACTGGAATAACTTCACCATATTTTCCTGTTAAAGATTGAAGAAAATTGGCCACTTTATCTAACCAACTATTGTATACTGCATTTTTTTCTCCACCGGGTAAAATAGAAGCAACCGTTCCGGGAAAGGGATCCCATGCTGTTTTTCCGGTTAATGGATTATTTAAATGCCAGCTGATGGTGATGATACCACCCCGTTCATATGCAGTTTGTATATATTGCCGCATCTTCGCAAATGGTACTCCATCAATATTATTCGTTGCATCATTTTCTATTCGTCCCAATTCCCAACCATAAACGGCAGGATAAGCGCCTACTGCAGATTGCACATCACTGTTTCCATCAACATATTTCCAATTCACCCCATAAGCCAAATCATCCTGGTGGCCGAATAATATTCCCAGATACAAGGTTTTTTGTAAGAACTGATACAAATGTAAAGTTTCTTTAGTAGCAGCAATGTCAACGGGTTGTGCATATATTTTTGTTGATACCATTACAAGAAACAATATGCCAATCAACGTTATTGAACACTTTTGTCTTACATATAGCAAATGCGTATACATGGTTGGGGGCTGCATGGTTTAAAATTAAAAAAAATAAAATAAAGCATAGATTCCACTTTTAAAAAAACTGAATTCAACAAATAAGTTCAATTTTTGAAACAAGTGGTATCATGCTCTTGATGAGATGCTACCACTTGACCAAATAGTTCAATCATTTAATACTAATGTTAAAAAAGTTACCAAATTGAAGCTTTTCGGAAACTGGATTTGCCCTAATTTAAGTAATGTTTTTTTAAATCATCAGTGCTTCAAAAAACAGAACTTTTTTCAAACAATAGCTTTAATGTACATGCTAAAACAATCTTCTTATTTTACTAACACCACATCATCAAAATAATAAGTTTCATCCACATCACCACTTTGCCCTTTCAAAAAGAAACCCAATTGTTGCAGCGTCGTTCCGGGTTTCCAGAAATTAAGCGTATTGAGTGGTATCTTAAAGTAAGTCCATACATTGGGAGGTACCACAATTGGATTTACCGAGTTTTGTCCGTAACCTACAGATGAAGTATTTGTTTCAAGATTCAACGTATGTGATACAGTACCTCCTTTTATCCAAAAAATAATGTATTTATACGAAGCATCATAAGGCAAACTTGGCCACCAATTAGCAAAGCCCTCAATTTTCCATCCGCCAGCGGGGAATGAAGCAATAAATGCAGCATTACCTGTTTTAAATGCGTTGGTTGATTTTCCGGAAGGTGATGCCCATGAACCATCTGTCCAACTGTTTTGAAAATCATCCGTAAAAATTTGATAGGCATTATCCAGATCTACCAATTCTTGTTTATCAGTTAACGTTTGAGTAGTTCCCCCTGAATTATAAGAAAAGGTTAAGTTACCCCGAGTAATGGTTGTAGAAGGAAATTGCAAAACCATTACTGAATCGTTCTGACTAACAATACTTACATTAGCTGTGCCGCCGCTAACACCGGTTAAGTTCACAGAAGAAATAGTCGCAAATCCCACCCCGTTAAGTGTAATTTGAGAACCGGAATAAAAATCGTAATTAGAATAAGCCGATGGCGTTGGTGGTGGTGCCAAAATGCTGAACTTATAAGTTGCTTTACCATATAAAGTTATAACAACTAAACTGTCATTTGCTAATGGGGGTAAATAAGGAGTTTTAGATGGTACCTGCACTACTATGGAGTTATCGGTTAACAATGCTCTGTTAAAGTAGGCATTGTATCCATTGAAGGTGATTGATGTTGTACTACCTAAATTAGACCCATAAATAATGTAATAATTGCCTAATGCACCTGCAGTAGTGGCTGAATCAAACGGCACAATTTTGTTGGTTCTGGCTACCGGTGTTTTAGTTATATTTCCTGATGCATCAATAGATGTGACGGTATCATAATAAACTGTTGTATCGGTTTTACTCCAGGTATGAACTGAACTGATAGTAGGTTTACCGGTTCCGGGTGTAAACCCGAGACTATCATATTTTTTGCATGAAACCACTATTGAAGCAAAGGTTAGTATCATACAAGCATATAAAATATGCATTTTTTTAATATATTTATTTGTTGTTTTCATATGAAATAACATTAATGTTTAAAATTTATATGGAACAGGAGGCATTAATAATGAAGGATTAGCTGCAGTTTCTGTTACCGGATAAGGCAATATAAAATTTGCATCGCTGAGTGTAAAACTTCTTCCGACATTATAGCTGGTTATTTGTCCGGTGGTATTATCTACATTTACAGTGCGTCTGTCTTGTGCATTAATCATAGCAATAGCAGTTGGATGATGTGCATTATTAAAGCCATCAATTCTTTGTAAATCATACCAATAATCCCCTTCTATGGCAAACTCTAATCTTCGTTCATTAAGCAATTGTTTGTAAGTAAAACTGGCCAATGCCTGCAAGCCTGCTCGTTGCCGGACTTTATTCAAATAACCTAATGCAACCGGGTCAGAACAAACAGCATTGGTATCAATACCCTGCCCGGTTTGAGCACCTGCAATTTTGCCCATTATGGCTTCCGCACCTATTAATAACACGTCAGCATAGCGCAATAAATAGGTATTATTGGAAGTAGCCTGAAAAGCACTTAAACCGCCATTATCATCGGGTGTACCTACAACATATTTTTTCATACCTGCACCTGTACCCTGCGCATTCACAGCACCCATACCCCTATCAATTCTATGTACGTAATAGCCGCCTATTTTTTTCTGTATTTCCGGATAAAAATCGCCATCAACCATAATACATCCATGTCTTCGAATTGAGTCACCAGCATTTTTAAAAGCATTTTGCAAATCTAAGCTGGGGCCTAGTTCTCCCCATCCGTCGCCGGTGCCGGTAATATTAGTATTTGGCGCAATTACCGATTGTAGTTGATTACCAAAACCATACCCTCCGTTAGAAGTCCATTGTAAAGCAATCATAGATTCTTTATTATTATTGCCGGCCAATTCAAACATTTGAGTATAGCTTCCAGGTGCATCTAACCCAACCAAACCAAATTCGCCACTACTAATTACTTTTTGTACTTCAATTAGTGCACTATCGTATTTCTGTTGATATAAATATACTTTAGCTAATAAACCCGAAGCTGAGGCACTTGAAACATGCCCTGTGGATGCAACCCCTGACGAGCAATTTTTTTCTGCAAACTGCAAATCCATTGTAATAAATTTATATACATCTGTTACAGGATTTGTACGCACACTGGAAAAACTACCAACGTATGGAGAAGGATCTGTAATAATGGGAACATTCCCAAAAAGCCTTGTTAAGTAAAAGTAAGCAGCAGCTCGCATTACACGTGCTTCACCTAATGCATTATTTACAACAGCAGGAGGCACTGATGCAGGTACTGCAGAGGGCAGATTATTTAGCAAAGCATTAGCTTGTGCAATTACTGTGTATAAAGAATTCCAGGCACTGGCAACAGTTTGAGTTGCATTTCCGGCACCGAAAGCACCAAAGGCATCAAACGAACCATCTGTACCTGCATAACAAATAGCATTTCCGGCCTGTAAATCTCCAATAGCTAAAAATGCTTTCCCATTAAATCCGAACCAGGGTGCTGCATACAATATGTTGGTGCTGGATTGTACCTGATCAGCAGTTTGGTAATAAGTGCCAACAGTAGAAGCGTTTTCAGGCGGTCTGTTAAAGAAATCTTTCTTACAGCCTAATGAAAGCAAGCTTGAGAAGACTATGAAACTGAATATATATTTTGTTTTCATTGTAGTTTTCACTTAAGTAGTTAATAAATTAAAATTCAGCATTCAATCCAAAGGTGATTGTACGCGGTGTAGGATACCTGCCATAATCAATATTTTGCAAAACTGGGTTTTGATTTAAAGAACCTATTTCCGGGTCAAGGCCACTGTATTTAGTAAATACATATAAATTTTGTCCGCTTATATAAGCTTTTAATCTGGCCATTTTTACTTTTGCTGCCCATGCCTGAGGCAGATTGTATCCTATTCGAACATTCTGTATTCTTAAATAAGAAGCATCTTCCAGAAATCTGTCAGACATAACGAGGTTATTATTTCCGAAACCAGACCTTGGAGCAGGTATGTTGGAATTAGGATTAGAAGGAGTCCAGAAATTAGCAACATTGGCTCTTTGGTTCATGTATAAACTGTACATTCCCATTGTTTGAAATGAAACAGCATTTAAAATTTTACCACCTTGTGAACCCACTAAGAAAAAGGAAAAATCAAAATCTTTATAAGTAAAACTATTGGTAATGCTGTATGTAAAATCGGGATTGGGATTACCTAAAGCATATTGTTTATTAGGCCCGCCTTTACCATCATTACCATCATATAAAATATCACCTAAATAAATGGCATTTGTTTGCGATCTGTTGCTACTAATTAATTCGGGCTGGCCAATTACATTTTGCGGATGCTGGGCCAAAAAAGCTAATTGATCTTGTGTTTTAATGATACCTAATGTTTTATAACCATAAAACTCTCCGATGGGTCCGCCAACCTGTGTATAAGTAGCAGGTATTTGAGGCCCAAAACCGGTAGAAACATTGCCGATAATAGCAGGAAATCCGTTCAATGATATAACCTTATTGTTATAATGTGAAAACACTACATTGGTTGTCCAGGTAAAATTTTTTTTAATGATATTACGGCTGGTAATACTAAATTCAAAACCGGTATTTTGAATTTCGCCGGCATTTACCCAAGGTGGTTGTACCACAGCAGCATTGGAATATTCAGCCGTTCCCCCGCCCAAAAAAGCAGGTAAAGGCTGTTGGAATAAAAAGTTTTTTGATGTTTTTTTGTATATATCAAAAGATGCATCTATTCTGTTATGAAGCATACTGAAATCTATACCTGCATTACTTTGAATAGCAGTTTCCCATGTTAAATTGGGATTACTAAAGTTGGCAAAACTAAACCCTGTTCCTATTCCTGTAACAACAGGTGTAATAGCTGAACCATATTTATATCCTCCATTTGTATTAGAATTACCGGTAGTACCATAACCTACCCGCAACTTAAGATTACTGAATAAAGAATTAATTTTTGCCATGAAAGGCTCCTGAGAAATTCTCCATGACGCTGCAACGCCGGGAAAATACCCAACCTGATGGCCGGGAGCAAAGTTGGATGACTGGTCTCTACGATCAGTTGCAGTAATACTGTATTTATTATCAAAAGTATAAATAACACGTACTAACCAGGACTCCATAGATGTGCTACCCTTAGGTTCATCTAACGTGTTGGAGGTTTGCGTACCCAGGTTTAAAGTTTGAATGGCATTGCCTGCAGTAAAACCCTTGGTACTGGCTACAATACCATCATATGCAGATGCCCATACTTCATGACCTACTAAAGCCTGAACAGCATGCTTGCCTGCAAAAGTGTGGTTATAATTTAAATGTTCTAACCAACTCCAATAGTGATCAAAATTATTATTTTCTAACAAAACGGCCTGTGTATTGACGAAAGCAGGTGCGGAACCTGGTGCACCATAAGAATAAGTTGGGCGGAAAATTTTTGCCTGTCCCCAATTAAAATTACCATTCACTTCTGAATGTAAAGTAAAGTCTTTTGAAAATTTAATATCGCCATACAACATACCCTGAATATTACTTCTAATTAAATAATTGGTAATACTCATTGCTTGTTGAACAGGGTTAGGGCCACCCTGTATGGTGCCATTAACTACAGCCGGCCCTGAATATGATCCATCTGCGTTATACACTGCTACATCAGGAGCCTGCAATAATGCATTATAAATAATACCATATGAATTGCCTAAACCTATATTAGCCTTATTTTGATTGGCAGTAATACTTGTTCCCACTTTAAACCAATCTTTTACCTGAGAGTTAATGTTGGTATGAAAGGCAAACCGGTTAAAATCTGAACCAATTACAGTGCCTTTTTGTTCAAAATAACCACCGGAAATATAATAGTCTGTTTTTNNTTGCATATTGTGGCAGGTTCATCATTTTTAAATACTTACCCTGTTCCTGATTGCCATAGTAAGCATCATAATTAATCCGGGCTTCTCCATTCTTACCTTTTTTAGTAGTAATAATTATAACACCATTGGCGCCACGACTACCATAAATTGCTGTGGCAGAGGCATCCTTCAAAATATCAATTGATGCAATATCATTTGGATTAATACTCGCTAATACACTTGGTTTTTGCTCTTGCTCACTTGGAGATAATCCACCCAGGGTTTTATCATTTGATGAAGCCTGTGAAGGTGCATTGCCGTCAATGGCGACTCCGTCAACTACATACAGTGGTTCAGTACCGGTAAATGAGGTGATGCCTCTTACACGTACAGAAACAGCAGCTCCGGGTTGGCCGGAGTTTTGTGTAACGGTAACACCAGCTGCCCGCCCTTGTAACATTTGATCAACAGAAGGTTGTGGAATATCTGCAATATCTTTAGCACTAACAGTTGAAATAGCTCCGTTTACATCCTGCTTTTTTTGTGTGCCATAACCAATTACTACTACATCATTCAAATCGCCTGAAGAGGGTTTTAGAACTATCTTAATCACATTTTTTCCATTTATGTTTATTTCCTGCGTTCTCAATCCTACATAAGTAATCACTAAAACATGCTTATCATTTGGAACATTAATGGAGAAAATACCATTTTCATTAGTAGTGGTTCTAATTTTTGTATTTTTTACCACAATGGTAGCACCATCCAAACTGGCACCATTTTCATCTGTAACTGTTCCGGTAATTTTTCTGCTTTGAGCAAAAGCAGCAAATGAGAAGAGTACTAATAACCACGCCAAAAAAAAGCGTTGTAGCCTTAATTTTTTCATATAGCAATTTGTTTCACCAAAAATAAATATCAACCGATTGCATTTTAAATACTTTTTTATCAAATTATATTGTTATTTTAGCATTTATTAAAAGAACCACTGTGTAAAAATAACACTACATAAAGGTTTGATAAAAATCAAAAAAATATAGATAGTAATACTTTTTTATCAAATTAACAGTAATTTTAGAACGCATGCAGCATTTCAAATTTTAATTTGTCTTAGCCAACCTTAAAATAAACTTTTATGTATACCCCCCCTGAACTTTTAAAAGAAGTAATTCCGTTAACACAAAACGATTGTTTTACGATCTTTTCAAGAGTGAAAAAAGGATTTGATTTTCCTTTACATTATCATGAAGAGTTTGAATTAAACTTTATTGTTAATGCCCCAAAAGCCAAACGTGTTATTGGTGATCATATTGGAGAAGTAGGTGAAATTGAACTGGTATTAGTAGGCTCTAATTTACAACACGGCTGGTTTACAAACCAGTGCACCAGTAATGAAATAACAGAAATTACCATTCAGTTTCATCCGGATTTGTTTGATGAAAAATTTTTACGCCGTAATCAGTTGAACTTTATTAAAAATATGCTGGACCATTCTTCCAGAGGCATTTTATTTTCAGCAGAAACAACAGCATTGTTAAAACCCAGATTACTGGAATTACCCGAAAAAAAAGGTTTCGATTCTGTTTTGGAATTACTCGCCATTTTGCATGAACTTTCTACTTCCAAAAATATGCAAATATTATCTGATACATCTTTTGCCAATACAAATCATTTTTCTTTTAACAGCAGAAGAATAGAAAAAGTAATGGAATATATGCTTCAACATTTTGAACAACCCATTACCCTTACCGAAGTAGCTAAAATTGCAGCCATGACTGAAGTTTCTTTCAGCCGTTTTTTTAAAACCAGAACCGGACAAACATTTGTTGATACATTAAATGAAATTAGAATTGGTCATGCGGCCAGATTATTGATTGAAACCACCCATAGTATTAATGAAATTGCCGATAAATGTGGGTTTAATAATATGAGCAATTTTAATCGTACATTTAAAAAACGAAAAAATTGTACACCAAAAAATTTTAGAGAAACCTATACCGATTTTGGCACCCGAACATTTATCTAATAACCTCAATTTATTGAACAGCTAATACATTTAATTGCACCAACACTGTATTGGCCAACACCCAACTGGATAATCCAACCCCGTAATCTAACCGATTGATGAAAAATGCACCTTTCAAACGATAACCATTTGACGTACGAACAACTGTAAAAGGGAATTTGATAAATTGACTAACTGCTTTAATGGTTAATTTTCCGGTTACCCAACATGTTCCATCACTTTTATTTTGATATACAGATTCGGAGATGAATTGAATGTCAGGAAAAGTAGCAACATTAAAATAATCATTGGAACGTAAATGATGATCTCTTGCACTAATACCCGTATTTACAGAAGAAGCACTTACACTTACATGAAAATAATCTTTTGAACAATCCTGTTCATTAATGATAATATCCCCTTGCAACCCATTTAAACTTCCAGTTGTATTTATACCAAAATTTTTAATGGTAAATAAAACTTGCGAAGTAGCATCATCCGGGTGTAGGGTTTGTGCAAATAACTGTGTCATCCTCAACAGGCAAAATAATCCTAAAAAAATACTTTTCATACAATCGTATTTGTTCAACCAGTTACATTAACAATGTGTACACTAAAAAGGTTGACCATGGGTTGAACTAATTACCTGTTTAGCCAAAAAAGGAAAACGCTGTAACAAATTTAAAGAAACAGAAGTTAACCATTCGGCACCCATCAATGCCTGTACTTTTCTGCTAACCCATAATCGTTGCTGAAATTGGAGATGCCAGTTTTTAGCATATTGGTGTTCCATCTCCGTTCTATTGACGGTACCCTGCAAAAAACCGTCAATCGCCTGAAAGGCTAACTTTCCGGCATGCATTGCCATACTCATACCATTGCCACAAAGTGGAGTTATTAATCCGGCAGCATCACCAACCATTAATACATGATTTTGAATTTGTGTTTTAGGCGCAAAAGATACCTGCGTAATTACTTGTGGTGCATTATACAAAAAATCAGCTCCAGAAAATATTTTTTTTAACGCAGGATTTTTAAAAAGTATTTTTTTTTCCATCACTTCAATTCGGCTTTCATTGTTACGCAAATTATCCAGCGTTGTTAAATAACACAAACAACATTTCTGCTCTTCAATCATGGAAATACCACAGTAACCATTTTTAAAATTGTGTAATGCAATTTGGTTAGAAGGATGAGGATAGCGAATATGGTATTTAACACCAATAAAATTATTTGAAGAAGGACTTTTTTGTTTAAATGATGGTATTCGTTTCCATAGTACANNATTCGTTTCCATAGTACATCAAAATTGCTCCTTTTACCAAAACTTCCTACTACAACTTTTGCAGAAATATTTGTATTGATTGCCGCTACCTCAAAATAATTATTCAAATAGTTTACATCTAAAACTTTTTTTTGGCTATATACCTGAACTTTTTTTTGCACAGCTAACTTATATAAAGCACTATCTAATTGATACCTGCTAACACCAAATCCACCTAAATCTAATGCAAACGGATATGCCTTACCTTTCACATCTGTTATTATTAATTGCTGAATAGCAGGTAAATTCCATTCTTCCAATGGTATACCCAGATGGTTTAAAAAAGGCTTACTTTCATTACTAATATATTCACCACAAACCTTATGAAATGGGTAATTTTCCTTTTCAAAAAGTGCCACACGATATCCTGCATTGGCACATTGAATGGCCAGTGTTAATCCACCCAAACCACCACCAATAATGGCTACATCAAAATCAATTGCTGATTTCATGGCGTACAATAATTAAATAACGAAATGCCCATTTCCATGTAACAGAATAGTAATGGATGGCTGCAACCTGTAATAAAGTTTCCCATTCTTTTTTTATAAATCCACGTGCAACACTCAGTGGTGCATCATGCTTTACCAGGTAGGATTTTGAAAATAGTTTTGTAAGTAAAAGAATGGAGTAGTAGGCTACATAATTTCTGTGCAAGTCATTGATAAAAAAACCTAATCGACTATTTTGTTGCATCCATAGTAATTGAAAATTTAATTGCGTTTCGGTAAAATGATGGCAGAATAAACTAGAAAAAATAATATCAGGCTTTTGCTGAAATACAACAGAAGCATAATCGGCCACTATCCATTTGGAATCTACCCAATTACCATTTAGTTTTTTTGCTACTTCAATACAAGAGGCATTTTTATCAATTCCTATTACTGAAAGGAGTATCCGTTGTTGTATACAAAATTCAGCAATCGCCTTTAAATTATCACCACCGCCACAACCTATTTCGCAAACAGTTATTTGGTTTTTGTTTTTGACGAATTGTTTAAATCCATTAACAGTTATCGCATGGCCGCCCAACCAGGTATTAATAACATTCAACTCTTTCATATTCAAATAAATATCTTCAAACGGAATGGCATCCGCATCTAACAATTCAGGTTGGTATGAGCGTTTACGCAAATTCATATCAGTTGGGCAGTAAAAGTTTCCATGGTTAAACCCGGACCAAATGCTATTCCAAAAACAGGTTCCGGTTGCAGAGGTTTGTGTTGCATCATTTCTTTTAATACAAATAATATGGTGGGCGAAGACATATTGCCAAAATTTTCTAAAATAAAACGGGATGAAATCGTTTTTTCACGAGTTAATCCTAATTTCTTTTCAATTACATCAATAATTTTTCTTCCACCGGGATGCAGACACCAATGCTGTATGGCCTGTAGCGTATAACCTGAATTTTTCAAAGCAGCATATACCAGCTCTTCAATATCCGCTTCAATAATGGATGGAATAAACCCACTCAGTGTCATTTCAAAACCATGATTGCCAATCATCCATGCCATATCATTTTTTCCTTTTCGCTCTATTTTAGAATAAAAACTTTCCAATGCAATTATCGGTTTGGGTGTGGTTTTAACCTGTTGGGTTGAAACAAGTACCGCCGCAGCTCCATCGGCAAACAACAAACTACTGGCAGCATTATCTTCCGTAAATTCGGGCTGAAAATGAAGGGTACATAATTCTACGGCAACAATTACAACAACGGCGTCAGGTTCAGACTTACAAATATAATTGGCCATTTTTAATGCATGAATGGCTGCATAACAACCCATAAAATTTACAGAGGTTCGAAATACAGTATCGGGCAGGTTCAACATTTCAGCTAATTGCAAATCAATACCCGGCGCACTCATTCCGGTACAACTTACGGTAATTAAATGTGTAATTTGATGAGGTTCTGCCACTCCATTTAAACAATTGTGAATTGCTTTGAATGCCAATACCGGCGCCATTAATTGATATACATCCATCCGTTTAGAAATAGGTGGATTTACAGATTGTGCAGCAAATAGTTNNGCAGCAAATAGTTGATGCAGGTGCTCATGCTTTTCAGAAAAATCATTGAGAACGGAGTAGCGCTGACGAATACCACTTTGGCGGTATAAAAAAGACAATATACGTTTCTGTGCATTATCTAATCGATACATATTCTGCATAAACTGCAGAATATCGGTTTGCTGATGGCAAAAATCAGGCACTGTAGTTCCTATTGAAATAATATTAGCCAATGTGTTGTTGTATTAATACAAAAATGAAGGCCATATTGGTAAATGTAGCTGCAATCCAGTTCATTCGCATGGTTTGTTTAAAGTTTGCATTTTGAACATCTTTCCAGACCAATTGCATCCAGTAAAAAAAGTAAACCAATACCGGCAAAAAAAATAGTTGTATCATAATAAACGTATGAATAGAGGAAATGGATGTAAAATAATACAACATACACAAAAAAGCCAGTGCATACATGGCCATACAAAATAAAAAAGTGCCTTTTATACCCAATAAAACAGAGAGTGTTGTTACTCCATCTGCTTTATCGGCCGCATGCTGGTAAACCTGAGTAATTGGATAAAAACCACCAATTAATAATATGGCTGTTAACACCCCCATTATGGGTACAGAAACTGCAGGTTGCATTGTTGCAGCCTGATAAACAGTAAAAAAAACCAATCCGCCCTGATTTAAAATAACCGTTAGGAAACCCGCCACCGGATATTTTTTTAAACGAACGCCTCTGTAACTATACAATCTGGAAAAAATAATATAAACAAGCACACTACAGCCTACCCAAACGTTCATCCACAAGGCCAATACAAAAGCCAAAACATCCATTACTAAAGAAACATAAAACAATTGCTTTGTGGGGGCAAGCGGCCTGGCTATACCACCAATACTTTCAGTATCATTATCCATGTAACTATTATAAGCATTACTGGCAGGGTACATTAAAATATGAATAATAAAAAACAATAAAATGACATGACACCATTGAATATATTCAACAAATAATAAGGAAAACCAGAATACTGGCATTAATAAAAAAGAAAACGGAATGCGCAACAACTGTATTGTGGAACGTTTTAGCACAGGTATACATTAATAATAAAAGAATATTTTATATCAATAATTCAAGTATAAATTTGTTCTCAAATTTGCATAAATAATTTTTTAATCTAACAAATGTTCAGAATGTAATGAAGGTATTACCACTTCTTTAAAACCTTTTCTTACTAATCGGTTCCTGAAATCCTGTTGCACATCATATTCTCCGTGTACCAAAAACAAAATTCTTACCAAATCTTTTTGCTGGCAAGCAATAAACTGGCATAAATCATCATAATCACCATGTGCACTCATACTGTGCATTTCGCCCACTTCTGCCACTACTTTATAAAAATCGCCAAAAATTTTCACTTCTTTATCGCCGGCTAATAAGCGGCCCCCCATGGTGTGGGGTTCACAATAGCCCACCAATAAAATAGTATTTTTATTATCGCCAATATTATTCAAAATATGGTGTTTTACCCTTCCTGCATCGGCCATTCCACTGGCAGAAATAATTACACAAGGTTCTGTTTTAAAATTAAGCGCTTTGCTTTCATCCACCGTTTTAATAAAACTTAATCCCGGAAAATCAAAAGGATCCTCATCTTGTTCCATCACTTTTCTAATCCTGTTATTAAAATACTGCGGGTATGACTTTACTACCTGCGTTGCCTCTCTGCTTAAAGGACTATCAACATAAAATGCAATTTTAGGCAATTTTCTTTCGAGGGATAACTGATTCAAAGCATACAACAATTCCTGCGTTCTGCCTACACTAAAAGCCGGTATAATCAGTTTTCCTTTCTTCTCAATACAGGTGTGTTCAATCCATTGCAATAAAGTATCGGCAATACCATGTACTTCATCATGTAATTTATTACCATAGGTACTTTCTAAAATAATATAATCAGATTGGGAAAATGTTTGCGGTGAGCGAAGAATAGCATCGTTATACCTCCCTACATCGCCACTAAAAGTGAGCTGGCGTGTTATGCCGTTTTCAGTAATACGTAAATGCATGGCCGCACTGCCAATAATATGTCCGGTATCGGTAAACAATAATTCAACGCCTTTTTCTATGGTAGTCCATACACCATATTCCACCAAATTAAAATAATCGAATGCTTTAGAAGCATCATCTAAATCATACAAAGGTGCATAAGGCGGCAATCCTTGTTTGGCTCTTTTTTTATTGATGAATTTAGTATCATCCCGTTGTATTTGAGCCGAATCCTGCAAAAGCACATCACTCAGTTCTTTGGTAGCAGGTGTAGAAAAAATTTTTCCCTGAAAACCTTCTTTCACCAATTTGGGAATTAAACCGGAATGATCGATATGTGCATGAGAAAGAATTAAATAATCAATATCTGCGGCAACAAAACCAAATTGCATATTTAAGGGTTCGGTATCTTTTCCCAACCCTTGAAACATGCCACAATCTAATAACATTTTTTTGCCATTATCTAAAGTCAGTAAATGTTTTGAACCGGTTACCGTTCTTGCTGCTCCGTGAAATGCAATTTTCATTTTTTTAAATTTAATGCATATGTAAAATGGGCCTATCTATTATTTTTCATGCAGCAATCAACGCACCATTCCGTTAGAATGCATCAATGACAACTACATTTAAATATTACTGTAATTTAATACCTGAAAACGAATATGCCAATTATTTTCTCTTAAAACTCCAGGTAAATTCAAAATTAGCAACAACTTCACTTTGTTCGTTTGTACCGATTGAATGACAAAGAAGCGTAACAGATTCACCGGTAGCAATAGTAGTTTGAATAGCAGTTTGAATGGCGTTCCCATCATGACAGCTAAATTGAACGGTACCGGTTGCTTTTTTAAAAAACTGTGCCTGCATTCCAACCACCAACATACTAACTTTAACAGGTTGTTCGTATACTTGTGCAAAAGCCAATATGCCCGTACTTAATTCAGCAGCCATACTTAATACAGCGAAATAGATGGAACGAAAAGGATTTTTTGTAAGATAACGATAAGTAGTGGTTACTACCGCGGATGCCTCAGTGAATTGTTGAACTTGCAACCCGGCCAAAAAAGCCATGGGTAAATTTTTTAATAAGAATAAGCGGTATAAAATCGGGTGGCTAATGTTGCGTTGAAAAGATGTTGCTTTCATAGATATAAATAAAATGAAAGCTACCAAATTATAATAACATGCACCTATAAAAAACGTAAAATTATGGAACAAAACCCGGTTATAACAGTAAGGCTGCTAATGCATAATCGGCAAATAAAATTAAAATACAACTGGTTACAACGGCTCTGGTACTGGCTTTGCCAATTTCAAGTGCACCACCCTGAACAAAATAACCAAAGTAAGCAGGTACACTGCTAATAATAAAGGCAAAGGTGTACGACTTGTATAAAGCAAATTGAATATTGTATAAATTCAGGTTTTGCCTTAACCCAATATCATATATATCGTGCGATAAGATGCCGGTTAAACTGCCCGCTTCTCTTCCACCCCAAATACCCAATACAGCAGAAATTACAATCAATGCAGGTACAACAATTAAAGCAGCAATAATTTTAGGAAACAATAAATAACTTTTGGTATTGATGCCCATGATTTCAATCGCATCAATCTGCTCGCTGATGCGCATATTGCCCAATTCACTGGCAATTTTACTGCCCACTACACCGGCCAAAACAATACAAACTACCGTAGGTGATAATTCCAATATCATACTATCGCGAACAATTTGTGCAATAGTAGCCTGCGGTACCAACGGACTTACCAACTGATAAGCCGTTTGCACGGTAGTTACAGCGCCTAAAAACAAAGAAATAATTACCACAATAGGCAAAGCACCCACGCCAATATCAACACACTGGTTCATGAGTTCTTTCCAATACATTTTCCAATTTTCCGGACGTGTAAACATTCCCTTCAACAGCAATAAAAACGAACCTAAATGTGAAAAAAAAGACATGTTTTAATTTTTAAATGTTTTCGCCAAAACGATTCATCAACGAAAATATTAATTCTTTTTTAAACGCCGCCTTTTCCACCATTTTGATTTTTGTACCTCGGCTTCCGTATCTAATTTACACTTCATTTGTGCATCTACCACCGCAATTAAAGCCATATTTACTATGCTGCGTACACTGCTACCCAATTGCAGTACATGCACAGGTTTTTTCAAACCCAGCAAAATAGGGCCAATTGCATCGGCACCACCCAACTCTTTCAATAAGTTGTAGGCAATATTGCCAGAAGTTAAATTAGGAAAAATCAATACATTTACATCCTGCCCCACCAGATCACTAAAGGGATAATTGTCTTTTAAAATTTCATTATTAAAAGCAAGACTAGCCTGCATTTCGCCATCTATAATTAAAGAAGGGTTACGTTGTTTTACAATTTGAACTGCTTCAGCAACCAAATTAGCTTCCGGGGAATTACTGCTGCCAAAGTTGCTGTAACTTAACATAGCAATACGTGGCACTAAATTAAAGGTACGCACTTCTCTGGCTACCATTAAAGTAATATCGGCCAGTTCTTCGGCAGTGGGGTTAAAGTTAATAGTGGTATCGGCTAAAAAAAGCGGGCCTTTTTTGGTAAGCAGCAAATACATGCCTGCAATTTTTTTCACCCCTTCATCGGTTCCAATAATTTGTAATGCAGGCTTAATGGCATCGGCATAATTTCGGGTTAATCCTGAAATCATGGCATCGGCATCACCGGTTTCAACCATCATACAACCAAAATGATTTCGGTCTTTCATCATTTTAAAACTCTCATAACGGTTAAACCCTTTGCGTTGCCTTTTTTGGAAAAACAGTTGCCCATAAAATTCACGTTTATCGGCATAAGTATCACTGCGGGTATCAATAATGGGTAAGTCAGAAATATCCACACTATTTTCCAGTGCAATTCTTTTTATATCTTCTTCCACTCCTAATAATATAGGATAGGCAATACCTTCATCATAAGCAATGCTGGCAGCTTTTAAAATTTTTAAATTATCTGCTTCTGCAAAAACAATTCGTTTGGGAGCCCTGCGGGCTTTATTACTGATAATTCGCATTAACTGATTATCCAAACCTAATCGTTTATTCAGTTCCAAGGCATATTCATCCCAATTTTGAATGATGCGTTGTGCCACACCACTNNGTGCCACACCACTTTCTATGGCTGCCTTTGCTACAGCAGGTGCTACGGTAGAGAGTAAGCGAGGATCAATGGGTTTCGGAATGATGTATTCAGGCCCATAGGTTAAATTTTTTAAATTATAGGCCAAGTTCACAATGTCTGGTACCGGAGAGCGGGCCAATTCAGCCAAGGCTTTTACAGCTGCTAGTTTCATAGCTTCATTAATTTGTGTAGCCCTCACATCTAATGCACCTCTGAATATATACGGAAAGCCCAGTACGTTATTAACCATATTAGGATAATCACTTCGGCCGGTGGCCATTATAATATCTTTTCTAACAGCTGTAGCATCTTCATAAGTTATTTCCGGATCGGGATTGGCCATTGCAAATACAATGGGGTTTTTGGCCATGCTTTTTATCATATCCTGCGTTACCACATTGCCCACACTCAGGCCTAAAAAAACATCTGCATCTTTCATGGCTTTGGCTAAATCCCAATCAGCTTTATCAACGGCAAACTTCATGCGTACATCTCCTAAATCATTGCGCCCTTTATGCAAAACCCCATCTTTATCAAACATAATAAAATGCTCATATTTGGCACCTAATGCTACATACAACTGTACACAGGCCATAGCTGCTGCGCCGGCACCATTCACTACAAAACGGGCTTTTTCTATTTTCTTTTTCTGAATATCTAATGCATTCAATAAAGCAGCAGCACTAATAATGGCCGTACCATGCTGGTCATCGTGCATAATGGGTATTTTCAGTTGCTGCCGCAATTGTTCTTCAATATAAAAACATTCCGGCGCCTTAATATCTTCCAGATTAATGCCGCCAAAAGTGGGTTCTAAACTTTTTACAATAGCCACAAATTTTTCGGGATCTTTTTCATTGATTTCAATATCAAACACATCAATATCTGCAAAAATTTTAAATAAAACTCCCTTTCCTTCCATCACCGGCTTACTGGCTTCGGGTCCAATATCGCCCAGACCAAGTACAGCTGTACCATTTGTAATTACTGCCACTAAATTGCCTTTAGCAGTATATTTATAAATGTCTTCGGGGTTTTCTTTAATGGCTTTGCAGGGTTCTGCAACACCTGGGCTATAGGCAAGTGAAAGGTCGCGCTGGGTTTTGGCTTCTTTGGTAGGAATTACTTCAATTTTTCCGGGTCGGCCTTTGGCATGGTATTCCAATGCCTCCTCTCTTCTTAATTTTTTCTTATCCATTTAAGCATTTTTTGGGTACCTGCTTTAACAACAGTGGGCATCGCCTGTTGTGTCACTCACTTCAGGGTTCCGAACTATGGGCTGCACGGCAGGCATCTGCTTCTGTTACAAAAGCAGGCTTGCAAAGTACAACTAAAATACAGAAATTAAAATGATTGGTATTCAACCCTAATAACTACTGGTATAATCGGCCATATGCGTTAGTCCATGCTGATGGGCAAACAGGGTTAAATGCTGACGACTGGATAATTTTAACTTATTGGAAACTGCTTCAAAATAACCATGAATTGATTTTTCGCTGAGATTCATAATCTCAGCAACCTGTTTATNNTAGCGTTGGCAATGCATTGTGATAGTTGGCAATCAGTTCTTTTCGTTTTTTAACGGTTTCTAAAATATAGTCGGTATTAAAATCTAATCTGTTGTCTATAAATAATTTCCCTTTTAAAACGGTTTCAATAGCTTCCGGTAAAATATACTCAGAAAGGGCTTTTCCGGCAAAACCATCCATACCGGCAGTAAGTGCGTGTATGGCCATTCCCTCTGTACTGTGCGATGTAAGGCCGATGATGCGGATTTGCGGATACTGATCCTTAATAAAACTGGTGGCCTCAATGCCATCAATCAATGGCATTTCAATATCCATTAAAATAACATCGGGCAAAGGTTTTTTAGAGATAATATCTTGCAGCAAAGCCATACCATTACGGGCAAAATACAATAGCTCCATCCCCGGTTCCCGTAATACCCAGGTAGTTATTTTATCTAAAAAAGTAAGATTATCTTCCGCAATCACAATGGCAGTCATACTCAGCAGTAATTTAGAATATTACATCATTTCATACTGCAAGGTATGTTTTTCCATATTACAAAAATTCAGTGAAACCACCTGATTTTTTTGTTGAAAAGTATAGTAAATTTGCGGATTTATTTTGTGATGTGCTTATATTTTTATATTTATCAATACTTTTCAATGGGCATGTAAGTGGTGTATACTTATTCAATAGTAGCAATGGCCCCCAGCCAGGCCATCATTCCCATTCCGGTTTTAATAGCAGCTTCATCAATATTAAATGTAGGGGTATGTACACCCGATGTAATTCCCTTTTCCGTATTCATTACACCCAGTCTGAAAAAGCAACCCGGAACTACCTGAGTATAATATCCAAAATCTTCTGCACCCATTCTAATTTCTGTTTCTTCCACATTTTCGCTGCCCATGTATGCATCGGCCAGTTTC
>JABAOH010002015.1_pt2 | contig 20674 bp, 21 predicted proteins | sample 7062181 | NCBI WGS metagenome assembly JABAOH01 (sample SAMN14538630, study PRJNA623070) | marine sediment metagenome | biome: marine biome [ENVO:00000428]; feature: marine pelagic biome [ENVO:01000023]; material: deep marine sediment [ENVO:00002113]; isolation source: pool of 5 deep marine... | reverse complement strand
CCCCCACCGCAGGCTTGCGCTGATTCCGCCCCGGGCCGCATTCAACCATGAGATGCTGTCCACGATTATGCTGGCCCGTGCATGAGGCGTAGCAGTCACGAAGAACCTTTCCCACCGTTCAATTGTGATATACAATAGTAGCGCGTCTCGCTCACATCTTGTCGACTCGTGTCCAACGATCCAATGCCCAGAGAATTCTGCGATCCGCCGGTCCTGCAATAGCGAGAGAACCCCGGCTGATCGCGGCCGGTCAATGGGGCCACGTTCCCAAGTCAACGAGGAAGGGGGTAAAGGTGATGAATCACTCTCGGCGTCGATTGATCTTCATCGGCTTCCTGAGCTGGCTTTCCATGCTAGCTGTCGACTTCTTTCTGCACGGTGGCTTGCTGGCGAGCCTGTACGTTCAGCCCACTCCCTTCTTGCTGCCACCAGAAGACCTTTTTCGATTGATTCCGCTGGGCTACTCGGCGGCCCTGTTGTCGACTGTATTGCTCCTGTGGTTGATGTTGAGGCTTGGGCTATCCGGCTGGCGGCGAGGACTTGTCTTCGGTCTGCAACTGGGTGCGTTGATCGGCGGGGCTGGTGCGCTTGGGCTGCTATCTGCTTCCACCGCCGGGCTAGACTGGCTTGTGGGTTTGTTTGTCGCGCAAACGATACAGATGGGAATAGCTGGCGGTGTGGCCGGTAGCGGATTGGCCGGGACACGTCTCAGAGCCCTGCTTGTGAAAGTTGCGGTCTTGGTGTTCTTACTTGTGGCTGTCACCATAGCTTTGCAGAGCATCGGTTTGGCGCCAGCAGTGAGACTTGGAGCATAGTACAGAGGAGAAGACAAAATGAGCACTGGTGATCTCGCCACCGAATCCAGAGAGGTCAGAGACTTCGACCGGGTGGTCCTGAGGGACTATGGCGAACTGATCATTGAGCAAGGAGCGCAAGAAGCGCTGACCATTGAAACGGACCCAGATATCCTGCCCAGGATCGAGACTGAGGTAAAAAGCGGTACGCTCACCCTCGCCCTCGGCGGAAGCTGGGCCGACAGGCTAGGCGATGCGCTAACCACCAGCCTCACCAGAAAGCCGATCAGGTACATTCTGAGGGTGAAGAAGCTCACCGGCCTAGAGGTTCGCGGCGCAGCAAGCGTTACTGGCTCCGACATAGAAACGGAGCGCCTGGCACTGATACTGCGCGGTGCAGGCAGTGTCAAGGTCGACTCCCTCACGGCGGAGTCGCTCGAAGTCGATCTACCTGGCATGGGTAGCGTAGACTTGTCCGGCCGCGTGTCGGAGCAGAGGCTCGCCATCTCCGGGGCGGGCACCTACGAGGCCTCCAAACTGGAAAGCAAGAAAGCGGCCGTGGATCTCAGAGGCGCCGGCAAGGCCACCGTCTGGGCCGCCGAAGAGCTGGATGTGACCATCCGAGGCCTCGGTAGCGTCGAGTACTACGGGTCTCCTACCGTCAACAAGAATATCTCTGGCCTGGGGAGCGTTACCAGCCTCGGCAGCCCTTAGAGATGTGCCGCCTCACTTCGGAGCAATGCGAAGAAGGGAGAATGCACCCCCATGTCAACGGAAGGGAACAAAGCGCTCATCCGCCGCTGGTTTGAAGAGTGCTACAACCAGGGGAACGTGGCCGTAGCAGACGAGTTGATCGCCCCCAACTATGTCAACCACAGTGCCCCTCACGGCCAGGCGTCCGGCCTCGAGGGCGAAAAGCGATACATCACCTTGATCCGCTCCGCCTTCCCCGATTTCCTCGCAACCATCGAGGATCAGATCGCCGAGGGGGACAAAGTTGTCACTCGCGCCACGGCTGGTGGTACGTACAGAGGCGGCTTGGAGGACATCCCCTCTACCGCCACTGTTGGCAAGCAAGTAGCCGTGCCGGAGATCCTCATGCATCGCGTCGCTGGGGGAAAGGTAGTGGAAGGCTGGATCGTGTTCGACGAATTGGGGTTGTGGCGGCAGCTTGGCGTTGTCCCGTCCATGGCAGAAGGCGAGGAGTAAGGCCTAGAGACGCCACGACTCAGTGGCAGCCGCCAGGTTGCCGCCTGCGTCAGCCTCTTTGTTGAGCAGAATCGCACACACGAGGAGTGGATTCATGGGAACCATACAACAAGGCGCCGCACAGGCCGTACAGAACTGCGCCCGGGTACAATCAGGTGAGAAGGTCGTGATCATCACGGATCATGCCACCGAGCACATCGCCGCCGCATTGCGCGACGTCGCAGAGCCGATCAGCCCCAGCAACATCATTACCTTCACCCTGGAGGACTACGGGGACCGGCCCGATGATGGCAGCAATCCTCTGGAGCTTCCTGACGAGATCGTTGATGCTCTAGAAGACGCTGACGTGAGTTTCTTCGCGGCAACAGGCAAGAAAGGGGAAGTAGGAAGCCTCAGGCTGCCCCTGCTTGATGTGGTCTACGCCAGCGATCGGCTGAGACACGGCCACATGCCGGGTATCACCGATGGACTGATGCGGGTGGGGATGTGCGTCGACTACGAAGAAGTTCAGAGGCTCAGCGCCAGAGTCGGCGAGATCGTGACGGGAGCGAGCCACATCAGGGTGACGTCCCCCGCAGGTACGGACTTCACCGTTGAGTTCTCCCCATCCCTGAAGTGGGTGGTCAGCGATGGCATTCTCAGACCAGGAAGGATCACCAACTTGCCCGATGGAGAGGTCTTCACGTGCCCCCACAACATCAGTAGAGGAATCATCGTGGTAGATGGTATTCTGGGCGACTACTTCGGTGAGAAGTTCGGCCTGCTCGAAGACGCGCCGGTGACCCTTGAGGTGGCCAATGGGCGAATCAGAGGGATATCTTGTGATGACGAGCAGCTGCTGAGGGAACTGAATGATTACGTCCTGAGAGACGAGAACGCCAACAGGTTCGGGGAGTTCGCGATCGGTACAAACACCGGGATTGACCGATTTGTGGGAAACATGCTCCAAGATGAGAAGTTCCCCGGAGTGCACGTAGCGGTGGGGCATCCCTCTCCAAACATGACGGGAGCCGATTGGATCAGCAAGGTCCACCTCGACGGCGTCTTGAGAAACGTGACCGTCGACGTTGAAGGCCGCGTGATCATGAGGGACGGCGAGTTCACCCTCTGATCCGCCCGCAACGCAGGGGCTGGCCTCCTTCTGTGCCATTGCGCACGCATACATTATCCCATAAGGAGAACGCCGCCAATGAAAGACAAGCGAAATGAGGTTCTGGCCACCATCCTTCTTACCTACTCCGTGGACCTGCAAGCCGGCGAGAAGATTATGCTGGAGATCAGAGGCCAGGAGACCCTTGAACTGGCCAAAGAGATCATCAGGCAGGCCACTCAGCTAGGCGGCGTGCCCTTCTGGTACTACAACGACTCGTCAGTGACGCGACCGTTCATCCAAGACGCCAGTGAGGCCCAGTTCGAGGCCTTCGGTAAACTCCACCTCAAGCTCATGAAAGAGTGCGACGCCTGGCTCGGCCTCTACGCTCCGGACAACGTCTTCGAGTTCGCCGATGTCGAGGCTGACCAGATGACGCTGTATACGAGGCTGTACATAGACCTGGTTCACGTGAAGGAGCGCGTCAGGAACACCAAATGGTGCTTCGTCACCTTCCCCACCAACTCTAAGGCCCAGCTATCGCAGATGAGCCAGGAGGCCTACGAGGAGTTCTACTATGACGTATGTTGCCTGCACTACTCCAAGATGTCTAAAGCCATGGATCCCCTCGTGGAGTTGATGGAAAGAACCGACAGGGTGCGGATCGTCGGCCCGGGCACCGATCTCTCTTTCTCTATCGAGGGCCTTCCCGTGGTGAAATGCGATGGCAAGGAGAACATCCCCGATGGCGAGGTTTTCACCGCCCCGGTCAGAGACTCCCTCAACGGCCACATCACCTTCAACACCCCAGCCCTCGAGAGGGGATTCCTCTTCCATGACATCAGACTCGAGTTCGAGAGTGGTAAGGTTGTGCACGCGTCCTGTCAGGCAGGAACCGACAGGCTCAACGAGATACTCGACGTGGACGAGGGCGCCCGATACATCGGCGAATTCGCCTTGGGTCTCAATCCCTTCATCCACCGTGTCATGAACGATGCCCTCTTCGACGAGAAGATCGCCGGCTCCCTGCATCTTGCCCTTGGACAATGCGACCGAGAGACCCCCAACGGCAACGACTCGGCCATTCACTGGGATATCGTACTCATGCAGACAGAGGAGTACGGCGGAGGTGAGCTCTACTTCGACGGTGAACTGATCCGCAGGGACGGCAAGTTCGTCGACGAGGAACTTGAGCAATCGCTCTCAGCAGAAGCCCTGAGAGCACTTTAGTCGCGTCGTTGCAAAGCCAGGGTCACGGCCCTGAGACAACAAAGGAGAGAGAAAAATGACCAAGCCGACTCACCAAGATGCCAACATCATGCTTCAGCTTCTTCAAGTCTGGGCCGCCCTTGACATATCAGACGCAGTGGGATGGGTCTGGAGCCGCGAGTTCATCCCGGAATATGCGGAGTTCATCAAGAAGTATCCCGCTGGCACGGAGGAGTACCGCTACGCCTCGAAGGTGTGCATGTACCTCGAAAGCGTGGGTACTCTCTACAAGCACGGACTGTTCAGCGACGAACTGCTCTTCGACTGGATGGCCGTGGACATCCTGTGGGAGAGAATCAACGGCTTCGCCCTCGGGTTGCGGGAGGCAGTCAACAACCCTGGCCTGTACGAGAACTTCGAGGCCATCGCCACCGCCCAGAAAGAACGATAGGTTCCTTCCCCGTCCTACCCGTTCTGAGAGTCGACTGAGTGCCCGCATCCAGTTACCGCCGAGTGGGCTGAAGGAGCGGCGCCTCGCCACGAATGCGCAATACGCCCCTCACGCCTGGGGCTAGTGATGTCCTCCGGCCCCTCAACCTGCTGGAGCCGCGAACGGGCGTCTCGACCTTGGCGCGGGGATGCTTGCCGTCGGCAACTGTCGCACTGCGCCGATTTGACAGATCCTCCCAGGGATGGTATAAAGGCCGACTGTGACTGCTGGCAACCCTGGAACGCGAGCCTATGTCCGTAACTGCGCGCTGGGTTCCGGGTTCTATGTAACAAAGGCTGACCCTGAATCTTTGGCCTGCCAAGGCCACAGTGGGGTGAGCAAGATTGCGAGGTATAGGCATGCAAATCGGACCGGGCGTCGCGCAGGCGATGTCGAAGTCGTCGCAAGGCGGACTCTCCGCTTGGCTCGGTGCCAGGCTGCTTTCCCTGGCGCTCCTGGAGCGCAGCAAGGCTGCTCGAAAACTCGTCGACCTGTCCATGAGAGGAATTCAGGTAGAGCCAATCCCCTCCTGGCTGCACGAAGGCCAGGAGGCCATCCTGGTCAGTAACTACCCCTCGGTCTCCCAGACCTTGCGGGCAGTGCTCAAGGTCGGCTGCCGTCTGCCTGGGGAGGAGTTCCGACTGAAGGGGATTGGCCGGCCCGAGGTCATCACCCACGCCACCCCATCACAGAAAGCGCTGGGCGTGCCCAACCTGGTCTTTCCTGTCCACAAGGATGAGGCTGGGGCATACAGGCTCCAAACAGAGGTCATCAAGGAGGTTCTGTCCTTCCTGGATGGATCCGGGCATGTCCTGTGGATGTCCATAACCGGCAGAACCAGGGGCAACGGTCTGTTGGAAGGCGATGTAAGGACCGGGGCTGCGCTCTTCGCCATCAACCGGGGGGTGCCCCTCGTTCCGATGGGTGTGGTCACCCGCGAGAAGAAGGGTAGACTGCGGGCCGTGAAGATCAGATTCGGCGAACCGCTGGCCCCGCCCGACGCTGCAAGAACAGGCGAATTCGATAGGGCAGACTTCATGCTCGACTTCTCGAGGTTGGCCCTCTGCCATGTGGCCAGGCTCTTGCCCCCCGGGCAGAGAGGCGACTTTGAGGAAGTCGACGAGAAACTGGCGGAGACCCAAGGGCGCTTGGGCATCTCCTAGCCCCCCGCAGCTACGTCGCCTGTCCGTAGCCCACACCTCAATCCGAGAGCCGCTGGCTTTGGGCTTGCTGCGGGCCTAACCCTTGACTAGCAATCCGCGGAGTGTCCTCTCCTAGCTCTCCTCGTCGGATGCCCTTCCACGGCACATGGCCCAGTATTCGCAGTACTCGGGCGAGCACTTCCAGACACCGGGATTGGGCACGAACACCCCAGCGGTGATGCCCTGCCACACCTCTCGGATCACTTCGAATAGAAAGGGGAGTTCGCCCGCGTGGCGCTGCGTCTCTATGACCTGGGCTGTGGGCTCTTCCATCGTGGTGAACACGTAGTGCCGGAAACGCATCTCCTCGCTGAGCGGGAAGCGCTGCTGCCTGAGCGCACCCACGTAGAAGAGGGGCTGAAGTTCAGCCAGTGCTCGTTCCTCGGACCACGTCTGCGAAGAAGTCTTGAAGTCTCCAGGCACCCCGTCCTCCGTGATGATGTCGATCCGACCCACGACGGGGACGGGAACGTCGGGGACTTTCATGCTCACCCACTCCTCGATGTAAAGGTGGCCATAGGGGCTGACCAGCGGGCTGACACCTTCTATGGTCTCCACCACGTCGGCGGTCTGGAGCACACGCAGGCCTGTCATGTAGAGCTCTTCGGGACTGTCCTGGCCCCAGACGATGTTTTCGCCCTCCTGCTCAACGCTCCGCGCCCATTCTGTATTCCAAATGTCGGCCAGAAGCGGAGTCTCCTGCCCTTCAGCCCTGCTGCGGATGTGGGCTTCGATTGTGTCGTGGATTGCAGTACCGAAGATCAGTCTGGCTGCGGTCGGCACTGGGATTCGGTCGATGTAGCGGAACTTCCAGCTGCGTCCGCAGGTGAGATAGGCGCTGACAGACGAGTAGCTGAGGCGACTGACGTGAGGACCCTCAACCTGTGGCGGCATGTGCCCACCGTCCCTTCGCGCGGCAAGTTGCCGGATCTTGCCCATGATATCATAATGGGACATCGATGTCCATCGCGGACCGACACAGCGGCGGCTGTTCGGCCACCCTTCGCACGGAAAGCCAGTGTTGCCGACAGCCATTCGTGGTATAATCCCGCAACCTCCGCCGCCCGCTCGGGTCTTCCTCGGAAGGCACACCCAGCAGGCACACGGCTGGAGACGTCCGGGTGCAAACATGATCACGAGGATTAGAAGCACGATACAAGAATACCCTCCGCAGTTCTGGATCCTGTTCTGTGGCCGCTTCATCGGCTCCGCTGGCGGCAGCCTGGTCTGGCCCTTCATGACCATCTACCTCCGCCAGAGGCTGGAGATCCCCTTGACCACAGTGGGTCTCCTGTTCGCCATCAGTTCGGGCGTAGGCCTCTTCTCCCAGGCCATCTGGGGACCGGTGGTGGACAGGTACGGCCGCAAGTTGGCCATGGTGGCAGGGCTGTCGAACGAGATCATGATCATGCTGGGGTTCGCCTTCCTGGACTCGCTGGGTGCCTACGCCGTGCTGGTCGCCGCCAGTGGACTGATCGAGCCCGCCTCTCGTATCGGCTCCGACGCCATGATCGCTGACCTCATCGAGCCCCACAAGCGAGGTGGGGCCTACGCCCTGATGCGCATGGTCTCCAACGCAGGAGTGGCCATAGGGCCGGCCGTCGGAGGCTTCCTGGCAGAGCAGTCCTATTTCCTGTCCTTCATGGTGGCCGCTTCTACAGCCGCCTCCGTTCTGCTCCTGACAATCTTCCTGGTCAAAGAGACCAAGCCCGAGGTTGCGGAAGCCCGGGAGGTCGAGCGACCGGCCGGTGGCTACGGATACATCTTCCGCGATTTCTACTTCCTGGCCTTCTGCGGGGCATCCGTCCTGCTGTGGATGGCCTACGAGCCCTTCATGCAAATCCTGCCCGTGTACATGAAGGAGGGCTTCGGCATACTGGAGAGTCGCTTTGGCGCGATCATGATGGTCAACGCCCTGATGGTCGTCTTCTTCCAGTTCGCCGTAACCAGGGTCACGGAGAGATACCCTGACACCTACGTGATGGGCGTAGGCGCCTTCTGGACCGGCCTTGGTGCCCTGGGCGCCGCCCTTTCCGGCAACTTCTGGGGCTTCCTGTTGGCCATGATCGTCCTCACCATCGGCGAGTTGATCTGGGCCCCCACTGCTATCACCTTTGTAGCCAGGGTTGCTCCCATAGACATGCGAGGTAGATACATGGGCGTCTATGGGATAGTGGGAGGTATCTCCTGGGGTGTCGGACCCATCCTCAACGGAGCCTTCTACGACAACGTCGCCCCAGTCTCCGTATGGTATCTGTCCCTGACGGTGGCGATGCTCTCTACCTTGGCTTTCCTCCTCATCGGAAGGATCGCTGCGCTCTCGCCCCAGCCCAGTACTGCAGGAGACCCCGAGGCAACGGAGTAGGGGTTGCCCGCACAGCCAACCCCCTCGCACACTGGGAGCCGATTGATTTGTGAGGAAGCGAGCCTTCGCACGTCTGCAGGAGGCTTCAGACGAGCAGGAGGCGGGCATCTGCCCGCCTCCTCGGTACACCTGTTGACTCCGACCTGCACCCCACGCTCTTGGGAGCAGTAGGCACCCACCTGCCTCGGGAGCGCCTGTCCTGAGAATAAGATGAGAGGCTGGCCCTTTTCCCTGATCAAATGACGCGACTGGCTATGCTGCAAACTAGGTGGGAGGGGGCCAGCCCTGCTAGCTTAGTGCGGCCGCCAATACTCTGGTGGAACCTCCTCCTTCGGGCGCTCAGGACTGTCTTTCATGACGATCGAGAAAGGTTGACAGGTCTTGAGCACGTACCCCTGGTGTTCCAGGTCCTCCAGTGTCTTGGAGAACCTGGTCAGGTTGTCTCTGAGCAAAGCCAGGCTGTCAGCGTTGTCAGCCAGCCTTACGGTGATGATTCGGTCACCCATTTCTCCTCTTTTTTCCCCTTTCGGCTGGTGAACAAGCCGCTTTCAAAAACATATATTAACATAAAATTGCTCAGTTGTCAAGTACCCCCACAACCTGTAGTGGGCTGCCTGTGTATACACACTAGAGCGCCGAATCTTCCGGAGGTTCAGAGCCTTCGGGACCCAGTCTACCAAGGGGATAGTCAGAGCGCGGGGTGACGCGTGGACAAGCGGGCGAGATCCCCTCCCCGGGTCCCTTCCATGTAGGGAGAGGGGAATCCGCTCCCTCGTGACCCGACGCCGAGAGACGAAACCAGGCCAGCTACGAGCAACTAGATCTTCAAATGGGGGAACTTTTCCCGCAAAGTCGAGAGGGCAGGATGGGGAAGACTCCTGTAGCACTCCTCTATGCGTGCCCGCGGTGAATCCGTCGGCTGCCCGCCCGTTTCATAGAGCGACATACCCGGATAGGAGCACGGCCCTCGCCAACCATCGCCTATTCGCTCGGGCTGCGTCGTTAGCGACCATGGTCCCCAGCCAACAGCCCCGTTTCTCAAAGCAAAATCTATCAGCCCTGCCTCGTAGACCAGCCTCGTCGGCTCGTCTGGGTTGTGCCAACGGGGCGCCAAGATCCTGGAGGTTCCAATCTCTTCCATCACCACCGGCTTGTCCAGATTCATCGTCCTGAAGAGCTCAAAGTCCCAGTCAATGGGCATGTCGCCCACGCTAACGGGCCTATCGTACTCACCGGTGGACCCATCCCTTTCAAGGAGGAAGTCATAGCTGTGAAGAGTGATGATGTCGAACTCCTCCAGTTCGTAGACTGCCGCGGCGACCTCTGACGAGGGATTTCCAGGGTCGATGTGATTCATCCCCATCGTCCCCGTAGCGAGCTTTGTCTGTGGATCGAGATCCTTGATGAAGGCCGTTGCCTCGCGGTAGAAGCTCAGGAACTTCTCCGGATTCAGCGGAGTGTGAAGCTCGTTGCCCGGTTCCCAGGCAAAGATCACATCCTGTGCCCCGAATCTTTGGACGGTGGTAATCAAGGCTTTGACGAAGGGCAAATAGTTCTCCTTGTACCCTCCTTCGTACCAGGGCTCCAGGATTTCATAGTAGACCTTGGTGGGGTCGCCCACCTGAGGTGTATTTCCAGCATACTTCTCATCGCCGGGAACGGGACAGTGATTGTTCGTGAAGGCGATCATCAGCTTGATATCATTGAGCCTCAGAGCAGGAGCCAACAATGCTATCCTGGCGCCCACCTCGAACCCACCTAGCTGCCGGGGCATGAGGTGATTCGCATCCGTGGCCATGGCTCTGATCACCTTGGCCCCCATGATCTTGTAGTACTCCAGTTGCTCCCACAACAGGTGCGTGGTAAAGAGGAACTCGTGGTGGTTGGCGATCAAGCACCCGCCGTTCAAGAACTTGTAGTCTGGCTCCGCTAGGGGAAGCGATTGCTCGAGATTCCTGAACCACCAGGCACAAAGCGGACCTTTGACGAACGCGTATTCCAGGAACTGCTTCCTGGTGAACTGCGGCCCAGCCCGCTCTCCGCGGACACACTCCGTAGTTGTCATGGCTCCCCCTTTCGGTTCCCGCCATAGGGCTCTCACTGCATTATAGCACCAAGTATCGAGGTTATCCACAGCCACTGATCGCCCCATCAAAGTGGGCCGAGCAGTCCTGCTTCTCAAGCGGCCACCACCTGTCGCTCCCTTTCCTCCAAGGAAGCGGGATCAGTGTCGCTCACGAGTCACCACCTCTGCTCGCCGCTGCCTTCCGATGCCATCTGACCTCGGCTGTGCTATAATCATTACGAGGCCTGCTCCTGACCTCGGAGGTGGTGGCTTCGTTCGAGGTGGCCGAAAGAGATAGCCATGCCCCTGGTAGTGACCAACGATATCACCACTTACTATGAGAGCCACGGCGAGGGAAGGCCCATAGTTTTCATTCACGGCGCTGGCGCCTCTCACCACATGTGGCAGCCCCAGGTGGAGCATTTCTCTTCGGATTACGAGGTCATCACCTATGACGTGCGTGGTCACGGTCAGTCCGAAGGTTCAGACAGCGGGTATTCGTGCGAGTTGTTTGCCGACGACCTTTGTGCCCTGCTAGAACGTCTCGACGTGAAGAAGCCTGTCGTGTGCGGACTCTCCTTGGGTGGGATGATCGCGGAGGAGTACGCGGTGAAGTATCACGGCGACCTTCAAGCCCTCGTCCTCGCTGACACGGCCGCCTCTTCGGCACTGAACTGGAGCGACAAGCTCCAGAAGACCCTCTTCCCAAAGTTCGCCGTCAAGCTTCTCATCAGGCTGCTCAGCCGGGAGCGATACGCTGCCTTTGCCTTCTCCTTCTTCAAGGACATCCAGCCGGAGGTGAAAGAGTACCTCGTCGAGGAGCATCTGAAGTTCAGCAAGGCAGAACTCCTCAAAGTCACCGATGCCATCTACGATTTCGGCTTGCTGGACTTGACGAGGATTACGGTCCCCACCCTTGTCGTTGTAGGCGAACGGGAAAGGAAGGCTGTGCTCGTCCATGCGGAGAAGATGCACGAACTCATCAAGGACTCATCCGTCGTGACCATACACCAAGCCATGCACGCCTCGAACCTGGAGAACCCTCGACAGTTCAACGAGGCCCTGGAGGACTTCTTCTTGCGGTTGCCGGCATAACGTGCCACAGCAAGTACCGCGGGTACGGAGGTGCACAATGCTGACGGGAATACACTTTCTTCTCACCTACGCCTGCAATTTCGAGTGCGATCATTGTTTCCTGTACTGCGGCCCCAACTCCGAGGGCACCTTCACCCTGAGCCAAGTCAAGCAGGTCCTTGACGAGGCAGCCAAGATCGGGACCGTGACCATGGTGTACTTCGAGGGGGGTGAGCCCTTTCTGTACTACCCTCTGATGGTCGAGGGAGTCAGAATCGCCCGGGAGCAGGGTTTCGAGACCGGCGTAGTGACCAACTCCTATTGGGCCACGACCGAAGAAGATGCCGAGTTGTGGCTCCGACCACTCGTTGAGCTGCAACTTGGGGACCTCAGCGTCAGTGATGATACCTTTCACCACGGTGACGTAGAAGTGACCCCCGCCCAACTGGCCCTGGCGGCGGCCAAGGGGCTGGGCATGCCCTCAGACTCCATTTGCATCGACGAGCCTACGATCGAGACGGGCACGCACAGAGATCAAGACAAGGGTGCACCGGTCATCGGGGGCGGTGCCATGTTCAGAGGAAGGGCCGTCCAGAAGCTCGTGGAAGGACTGCCCACAAGGCCGTGGGACGAACTCACCAGGTGTCCTTACGAAGACCTGAGAGACCCGGGCAGAGTGCATCTGGATCCTTACGGCCACGTCCACCTCTGCCAGGGGCTGAGCATGGGCAACATGTGGCAGACCCCTCTGTCAACCCTCATCGCCAACTATGATCCAGAATACCATCCCATCTGCGGACCCCTACTCGAGGGAGGGCCTGCTCGCCTGGCTGAAAAACACGATCTCGAACGCGAGGACCAGTACATAGACGAGTGCCACTTCTGCTACCTCCTTCGCCTGGCCTTGATAGACAGATTTCCCCAGCACCTTGCGCCCCCACAGGTATATGGACTATAATCGCGGCGCACACGTACCTTGGGGTACGCCCTTGGCTTCGGCAAGAACCATAGTCATGCCGAAGCCTTTGTTCTGATCGACATTGAGACTGAAGGAGATAAACATGTCTGGCCAACAGAGGACGCGATATTTCATCGATCCCGCTCGGGCACCCAAGATGGTGCAGATGCCGGGCTTGGAGACGACAGTCCTCACCGGCCTCCACGGCGAACAGATGATGATGGCCCTTAACGCCACCCTCCCCGGTCAGACCGTGCCCACCCATTCCCATCCCCGTGAGCAGATTGGCATGGTGTATGCCGGCAGGGCGAGGCTCAGAACCGGCGACGAGGAACGCGTCGCGCAGAAGGGAGATTTCTACTGTATCCCCGCCAACGTGCCCCACAGTGACACTTGCCTCGGCGATGAGCCGTTCGTGATGCTCGACATCTTCCATCCAGTGCGTGAGGACTTCATCGCCAGGCTACAGGAAGGGCCGTAGGTTCGTTGACCAATCGGGACGTCCCCCGGAAAGCTGACGTGAGAGAAAACGTGGAAGAAGCCAGTACAGGCCACAGCGTCCGGCCAGTCTACCGCGATACGAACCTGCAGATAGTTTTCGGTGTCACACTGATGGCCGTGCTGGGAGTCTCCAGCGTAACCCCGGCATTTCCCAAGATAGTGAACGAACTGGGCATTTCACCCCAGGCGGTTGGATACCTGATCATCGCCTTCACCTTGCCCGGGGTGCTTCTGACCCCTGTATTCGGCGTCCTCGCTGATCAGTATGGCAGAAAGAGGACTCTCGTTCCAGCATTGATGATCTTCGCCATAGCCGGAGGGGCGTGCGCCCTGGTGCGCGACTTCCGTCTCCTATTGCTGCTGCGCTTCTTTCAAGGGGCAGGTGCAGCCGGCCTCGGCGCCATCAACATAACCATTCTCGGCGATCTCTATTCGGGCACAGAGCTCACAGCGGCCATGGGGTGCAACTCCAGCATCCTCAGCCTGGGCACCGCCAGTTATCCAGCCATTGGCGGCGCTCTGGCGACCTTCGGCTGGTACTATCCCTTCATCCTTCCCCTGGCAGCCATTCCCGTGGGACTGGCCGTTCTCTTCTCTCTGAAGAACCCTGAACCTAAGAACCCGCAACGTTTCAAGCAGTATCTGAGAGACGCCTGGAGTATCATATCTACCCGGCAGGTTCTCGGTCTTTTCTGCGTCAGCACACTCACCTTCATCATCCTCTATGGATCGTTCCTGACCTACTTCCCGCTGCTACTTGATGCATCCTTCGCCATCTCCCCATTCATCATTGGCCTGATCATGTCAGCTTCGTCTGTTGCCACCGCGTTGACCTCCTCCCAGTTGGGTAGAATTGCAGCGGTCTACTCGGAGCGAACCTTGATCACGTCAGCGTGTTTGCTGTACGCTGTGGCTCTGGTGGTTATCCCTTTCGTGCCCAACCTGTGGCTGTTTCTTGTGCCCACCACCCTCTTCGGGGTGGCTCAAGGTATCAATATGCCCACTCTCACGGCCCTCCTGGCAGGCCTGGCCCCCATGCAGCAGCGCGGCGCCCTCATGTCCATCAACGGCATGGTCTTGAGACTGGGCCAGACGTTGGGACCCCTCACCATGGGGGTGTTCTATGCTTTGGCGGGGCCCCCTGCCGCTTTCTTTGCGGGCGTGGGCTTCGCACTGATCATGTTCCTGCTAGCTCTGATCATCATCAGGTAGGGCACCGTGCGGTGCCCCAAAGTGCCTCCTGCGAGGCCACGTAGGCTGGTGCTGCGCTCGTGCCTGCCAGGCTCCAGCAGGGCCTGGCTTTCACAACTCGAAGGAATTGTGTAAACTTACAGGTATGAACGAACTGGCGACAGAGGAGAAGGCTAGCACTGAGAAGACAGCTGTAGCCTTATCGTCGGTGCTCGCCGCCGTCCTTCTCACAGTCACAAAAACAGGCATAGGTATCTGGACCGGAAGCCTGGGCATCCTGGCTGAGGCTGCGCACTCTGGCCTCGATTTGATCGCGGCCGTGATCACCTATGGTGCCGTGCGGATTTCCGACAAGCCTGCCGACGCAAGGCATCCCTATGGCCATGGCAAGGTAGAGAACCTCTCCGCCTTGGCGGAAACTCTGCTCCTGCTCATCACCTGTGTCTGGATCATCTATGAGGCTATCAACCGCCTGTTCTTCAAAGAGGTGCACATCGACGCCAATCTATGGGCCTTCGGCGTCGTTGCGCTTTCCATCATCGTCGACATCAACCGGTCGAAAGCATTGCGCCGGGTAGCCGAGAAGCATGATAGCCAGGCCCTGCAAGCCGACGCCCTACACTTTAGCACCGACATCTGGAGTTCAGCGGTGGTCATGGTTGGACTGTTCCTGGTCAAGATCAGCGAATGGATCGGCGGCCTCACGGCGTTGGCCAACGCCGACGCCATCGCCGCCCTGGGGGTGGCCCTCCTCGTCATCTACGTCAGCCTCCAGCTCGGCAAGCGATCCGTGGACGTGCTCCTCGACACCGCGCCGGCGGGCGTCGCCGACCAGATCCGTGAGCAGGTGGATCAGCTTGAGGGTGTAAGCGCCTGCCAACAAGTACGTGTGCGCCGTGCTGGTGCCGGGAGCTTCACGGACATCTTTCTGAAGATAGACGGAGATACCTCCTTCGAGCGGGCCCACGAGATAACCGCCCGAGTCGAAGAGCTAGTCCGGAACCTGGTACCCCGCGCCGACGTGGTCGTTCATTACGAACCGGGTGAGGCCAGCCCTGGCCTCGTCGCTCAGGTTAGGAGCAATGCGCATGAGCTGGGCGCCAGTGCCCACAGCATCTGGGCCTGGCCAACCACCGTGGGTCAGCATGTGGAACTGCACCTGGAAGTGAGCAGGAACGCTTCTCTCGAAGAAGCCCACGATTTGGCCACCCGTCTCGAGGCCCGGGTCAAGGAGGCTCGACCTGACATCAGTGAGGTGGTGGCCCACATCGAGCCCGTGGGTGATGCGAAAGGGTCCGCGACGCCGCTGGGCGGAGAGGCCCGCGCCGAGATGGAGGCGAAGATCGTGTCTCTTGTTGACGGTTTCGTTCGTGATGGCGCCTGTCACCACGTGGCCGTCTGGCAAGAAGACCGAAGCTGGGTGGCCTCACTGCACTGCTCCCTCAGCCCTGAACTCTCCATTCAAGAGGCTCACGATCTAAGCGAGCGGATGGAAATGCGTTTGCTGGACGAGCTGCCCCTATTAACCCGAGTCGTGATCCACATCGAACCTCCCCAATAGAGTCTTCGGCGCCGTCAAGCCAGGAGTCGCTACCACCCGCGGGTTGTACATAGCTACTGCAGGAGACCGCGTGAGCGAATACGAAGGCTGGGAAGAGATCTATAGGAAGCATGCCCCAGAGTCCCTGCCTTGGGAGCTGGGGGAGCCGCGCCCCGTTCTGGTCGAGCTCATCCAGAGCCGAAAGGTGTTGCCAGAAGGCAAGGCTCTGGACTTGTGCTGCGGCCTGGGCACCAACACTATCTACTTGGCCAGCGCCGGGTTTCAGACCACAGGAATAGACATCTCAAAGACCGCTGTGGCTCACGCGCAGCGACAGGCCCGCGCGGCTGGCGTCAACATCCGATTCTGGGCCAGCAGCGCGCTCGACCTGCCCTTCGAGCCTGATGAATTCGATTTCATCTTCGACATGGGTTGTTTCCACCACATACGCCGCCCAGACAGGGACGCCTTCATCCAGGGAATCCTGCGTATACTGAAGAACAGTGGACACTACTTCATGATTTGCTTCAGCGACAAGAACGGACCCGCCTGGAACCATTTCTCCGACGAGGAGATCCTCGATATTTTCTCCCCACATTTCGATGCATTAGAGATGCAGCACTTCTTTTCCCTTGAAGGCGACGGCCGCACCCGATTCTTCTACGCCACTCTCTTTCGGTCCCGATAGACCAGCGGGCCTCGATTCCCCCCGCGACCACCGCCCACAAGTTTTCCCGACCGGACAGCCGATGCTCGTAGGCACGTGGCATCCACGACCCTGCACCACCCAGCTGAAAAACAAAGGGCTACCGCAAGAAACCACGGTAGCCCTCATGATTGCCGTTCGCGGGCAACGCCCCTGTGAAACCGGTCACCCTCGGAGGTGAAGACTTGAGGATGACCTCCAATAATCTGAACTAGCGCATCATCTGACTACTCCGGGGGCACACTGCCCTCCGACCAGTAAGATTCGATGATCGCGCCTTCGCGCAGATCGAGGACCCAGGCGTCGAAGGCGTCCCTCCTCCGCTGATACAGCACGGCAGGATCCAGCTCCCTGTCCTCGTCTCGCTCCTCAACCAACAGGATGTGGAACCCGTACTCTGTTACCACTACATCGCTAAGCTCGCCAGGTTCGAGACTGAAAGCCGCCTCGTCGAATTCCGCGACCATCTGGCCCTTGGCAAACCAGCCCAGGTCGCCACCCTGTTGCGCGCTACCCGGATCCTTGGACAGTTCCTCGGCCAGGGCCGCAAAATCTTCCCCCTCCCGCAACCTCTTCAGCACCACCTCAGCCTCGGCTTCGGTCTCAACCAGAATGTGCCGAGCGAGTATGTGAGGCTCAGTGGTGGGCACTCCCTCCGTGACGACCTCCTCCATCTTCTGGCCCAAGAGCTCTGCCTCGACGGTCTCCCGCAACTCCTCCTCGGACATCCCGGCACTCTCTTGTACGCTTCTCAGATACTCTCTGTAGACCTCGTCGAACTCGGCCTTGGTTATGCCGCTCTGTGTCGCAGTCGGCGATATCTCAGTGGTTGGGGTGATAGGCTCAGTTGCGGGTGGAGAGACCTCGGTCACCTCGTCCCTGTAGTAACCAAAGGACTCTTCCATTGCTCGATCCATCTCCTCATCGGACACAACAACGCCCATCTCCTCAGCGGCTTGCCGGATAAGCTCCTCCTCCATCAAATCATCCAGGAAGGCCTCGGTGTCGAGTTGCGCCCTGAGATTCGAGAGTGTGGTCAGCTGTAGCTCCAGGTAGGAGATGGCAGCCTGGTCCGACTCAGGGTCAAACGTGGAAATCTGGACCTGCGCCTGCTGGATTGCTGTATCGATGCTCGTACGCTGGAGGCGGACCCTCTTTTGATAGGTGGTGGTGGAGATAGGTACGTCGTTAACGACCACCAGCGGCCGCGAGGGCTTGACGACCAACTCCGTGTACGCCCCGTAGGCCAAGATTGCCACGATCACAAAGGCTACAACAGCTGCCACGCCGATCAGGATCAGTCGCTGCCGCCGCTCCTTCTCACGGCGAGATCGCTGTTTCCTAGTAAGAGGGATCTCTTTCTTCACCCTTCTCTTGGCCATCGAATCCTCCGCTCGCCCCCTGGACGTCCCTCCAGCTTTGCCGACCCGTCAGTGGAGGCGTATGTGGATGCACAACAGCGGGCAGCCTGCGACCCGCCATGGCTGTGCACCCAGACGCCAACAACAAGGATAGGGCATAGGACGGCGAACGCCCATGCCCTACGGATCAATGTCCTACAATCTAGCTGCCGCGAATGTGCTCCGCAGTATACGGTAACAGCGCTATGTGTCGCGCCCGCTTCACGGCCAGCGCCAGGCGTCGCTGGTGTTTGGCACACGTGCCGCTCTTGCGTCGCGGCTTGATCTTACCCCGATTCGTGATGTACTGGCGCAAGAAAGCTGCATCTTTGTAATCTGGTGCATCGATCTTGTCCACGCAGAAACTGCACTTCTTCTTGCGCCGAAACTTGAATCCGCGTCTTCTCCTTGGTCTCCGGTCTCGTCTATCGGCCAAGCTCAACCTCCTAGTTCTCCCTGCTCAGAATCCTCTGCCTCTTCCTCAGCCATGGCTTCCTCGCCAGGCTCTACCTCTCCTGGCTCTTCCACAGGCTCTTCTTCGGGCTCCACCTCTTCCTGATCGGGCGGAGGCTCCTCGTGGGGTCTGGCTTCCACCGGTGCGACCTCCTCGGCCTTCACCAATAGGTAGCGGATCACCTCCTCGGTCAACGCCAACCTGCCTCTTAATTCCGAGATTGCAGCCCCTTCCAGCTGGATCTGAGCGACCATGTAGTGTCCCTCGCGAAACCTCCGGATGGGGTAAGCCAGACGGCGTCTGCCCCAGGAGTCCAACCTCAAGACCTCACCACCTCCATCGGCGATCATCCGGCCGACTCTCTCAGTCACCCCTTGCAAGTCCTCTTCCTCAACCTCTGGACTGATGATGTACACCAATTCGTAGTTGCGCAATCAACGGCTCCTTTCTTCGGGCATGCCCCCAGTCCTCGCTGCGGGCAGAAAGTCAGCAGCCAGTACCCCGGCTGCCCAATACATTAGTATACCATTATGCTCGGGTAGCGTCAACATTTGTACCATCGACAAGGCCTCTGCCTCCACGCTACTGCTTGCGCCGGCACCCCTATCCCACTCGCCAGATACTGCCTTCAGGGCCATCTTCTACGATGACGCCCAGGTTAGTCAGCCCCTCACGAATCGTGTCCGCCAACTCGTACTCCCTGGCCGCACGTAGGTCGTCGCGAACGATCAGCAGCAGCTCGATCAGGGCCTCAGCCTGCGTCCCTGTTGCCGTCTCCCTAGCCAGCTCGACGTCCATCCTCTGAACCAGTTTCGATTTCGCAGCGGCCAATAGATCTTCCCGGACGCCACGAGCCAGGTCCATGAAGGGCTCGGCTTCTACCGGCCCTTTCGGCTCCTCCAGGGTCAATCCCAAGACGGATGCCAGTTCTCGCAACACACATTGGACGGCCGCCAAGCGCTCTAATGACACGCCAGCATCCTTGGCCTGATTGACGGCACGTCCCAGGTCGAAGAGGTGGGCAATGGCTCGGGCAGTATTGAAGTCATCATCCATGGCCTCGATGAATTTCTTCCGTGCCTCTTCCGTGGTCGCCACAAGATCTTCTCCTCCACCGGGAGCCTCTCTCGATGCGGGCCTGAGTGCCGCCCGAAGCCTCTCCAGGCCCCGTTCAGCCCCGTGGATGCCCTCCTCACTCCAGGTGATGGGGCTGCGATAGTGCGAAGACAGAATGAAGAGCCGGATGGCATCCGGGTTGTAGTTCTCCAGCGCCTCCTCACAACTGATGAAGTTGCCCAGATGCCTGGTCATCTTCTCCTGCTCCTCGCTGGGTCGCAGCAGACCGTTGTGTAGCCAGTACTTGACGAAAGGCTCCTTGCCGGTGTAGCTCTCCGATTGCGCTATCTCATCCTCGTGATGGGGAAAGATCACGTCCTCTCCACCGCCGTGGATATCTATCTGTTCGCCCAGGAATTGGAGGGCCATGGCCGAGCACTCCACATGCCAGCCGGGCCGGCCTTTGCCCCACGGGCTGTCCCAGCTTGGCTCGCCGGGCTTGGCCGCCTTCCATAGCGCAAAATCCAGTTTGTGCTCCTTGCGCTCATCCACCTCTACCCGCGCCCCGGCCTGCATCGCTTCCAGAGACTGCCTGGTGAGCTTTCCGTAGTCGGGATCGCTAGAGATGCGGAAGTAGACGTCGCCGTCCACCTGGTAGGCGTGGCCCCTGTCTATCAGACCTTGCACTATCTCCTGGATCTTGGGGATCACTTCGGTCGCTCGGGGGTAGTGATGGGCCCGCTCAACATTCAGAGCGTCCATCTCCCTCAGGAAGCGGTCAATGTACTTCTCCGCCAATTCGTGCACCGTCACGCCCAGAGAATCGGCAGTCTCGATGATCCGGTCCTCAATGTCGGTGAAATTCTGGACATGCTTCACGTCGTAGCCAACGTATTCAAGGTACCGTCTGATGACATCGAACACCAGGTAAGACATGGCATGACCGACGTGGCAGGGCCCGTAGACGTTGGGACCGCACACGTACATCAACACCTGCCTACCCTGCAGGGGCACAAACTCCTCTCTCTTCCGACTGAGGGTACTATATACTCTCAATGACATATCAACTCCTCCCTTTGTGTGATGATGGTAGCCTCTCTACAAGGGATATCGTCCAGGACGACATCCCCGCCGACAGACGCATTTGGCCATCATCACGACGAGAAGGAGTTCTGACAACTTCTCACCCTCTCGATGCATCTCTCTCTGCCCAGGAGAGCCATCACTGCCGCAAGGCTCGGGCCATGAAGGCTTCCCGTCAGGGTTGCCCTGATAGGAAAGAGGACTTCTTTCGCCCCCAGACTGTCCTTTTCCTTGAAAAGGAGCCTCAACTGCTCCAAGAGAGAACCAGCCTCGGCCACATCCAGTAT
>JABAOH010000291.1_pt5 | contig 20674 bp, 13 predicted proteins | sample 7062181 | NCBI WGS metagenome assembly JABAOH01 (sample SAMN14538630, study PRJNA623070) | marine sediment metagenome | biome: marine biome [ENVO:00000428]; feature: marine pelagic biome [ENVO:01000023]; material: deep marine sediment [ENVO:00002113]; isolation source: pool of 5 deep marine... | reverse complement strand
AGCCGGCTTCTTCTTTTCCCATTCTTTTAGTTTCATCTCGGTTTCAGCAAAAACCTGATTTTCGATCTTAGAAAGCCTGCTCAATACTCCTTCTCCGCCATAGTGGATTAACCTGGATACGTTCATATACCTGTTCAAGTGACCTTTTTTATCTGGATAGAGATAAGAGGCTAAGGCTCTTGAAAAGTCATTTAAAGGAGCAGTTTCAGGTCCTGAAAGAACTTTCGGGACAGAAGCCGCGTTCGCCCATAACGGCACCGCCACCGAGCAGACAGGCTGACCGAGCAGAATCCACATAGTGGCGAGGTAGGCCTTTTTAGGATCGGAGACGCCATGAAAAAGAGCCACTGAAGCTGTGGAATTGCGGTTAATTGTATCGTCTGTGTGGATGTAAACGGGTGAACTTGAGTCATAAACCTTGGGACTTGTAAGGGGAAAAGAGTTGAGTTTTTCGTTCACAAGGTCTCTGGCTGCTTCCTGGATAATGAATTTGTAGTCGAGGCGCTCTTCAGCTGAGGCTGCTTGGAATAGCCTTGAAGCTCTTTCAAACCGGATATAGCCTCCGCCGCCATCTTTCAACGGAGCAGAGAAGGCATAATTTGTTCGGATGATATATCCTTGAGGAGCGACCATTGGATCTTTTGTGTCAAATTTATTAAAAGTCGAGTTGCTGGTTTCATAGAAACAGGCATTTCCCTCTGCGTCAATGACACCGAAATTTGCGCCGACATTTCTACTCCCGTTTGTGCGATTTAGAAGATTTTCAAAATCCAAAACATTGGCGCATTCTGACAGAGCACGTTTCATGAAACGGCCATTATTCATCATGCCGTTTGGTCCTTCGGAAAGATCTTCTGAAGCAGAATTCATTATGGCAAATCCTTCCGTATTAATTCCTGCCCACACATTTACAACATTTTTGTCCCTGGCATCTATTAATCCAATGAAGTCATATTTTTCTCCTTTGAAGAAGACCATTTTATTGTCCAATCCAGATGTGTCTCGATTTTTCCACATCAAGGGGCGTCCGTCTGGAGTTGCTTTTCCAGAGACCACAGCCACGGTACAGGGAAAGATGGTTAGCTGTCCCAACAAGAGAAAGCCAGAGATGAATGTAAATAAATGCTTAAGGAAGATATTTCTTGTTTTCATAAGACACCTCCATTTTTTTTATTTTATTGCGAGTCCTATTGGAGAAGCAATCTCATGCTTGTTCTTCCCGTTATGGCAGGGCAATGTCTGGGACTTCCACGCTTAGCTCACAAGGCTTATTTAAATCATATAATAAGGCGGGCTTGATGAATCAAGCCCTTACACAAGAAATTTTTAAAAAGCCACTAATTTATTTCTGTATGCCCTTGCTTACATAACGTGCAACATCCTCGTGTGTGGCAAACCAAACTTTTTTGTAGGTGAATATACGTTGGATGAGTCTTTCGAGCATCCTGATTCGGCTTCGATGACCAATATATTTAGGATGCATGGTTAGAACAAGAAGGGTTCCTTCTTCATAGGCCTTATCGAATTCAGCAGCCCAGATGGAAAGAACATCTGTAGGAGCAATATGAGGACGTACGCTCGAATATCTATCAAAGCCAAAATAGGGATAATCATCAAGAAGCCACTCTACTGGAAGCTCTACTATCCCTGTTGGCTTGCCCTCTTCGAGAAGCTCGTAGGGTCGATCATCAGCCATAAGGCTGCTGTCATAGAGAAGGCCCAGCTCTTTTATTATTTTAAGGGTGGATTGGCTGAAATCCCAGGAAGGAGTTCGGATTCCTGTGGGGGCCTTTCCGGTGATTTTTTTAAGTGTCTCATAAGATCTCGTCATCAGTTCTCTCTCCTCTTTTTCAGAGAGAAGAGAATTTCTCTCGTGAATCCAGCCGTGAATTCCTATCTCGTGTCTCCCTTTGGCCACAATCGCTTTTATTTCCTCTGGATGGAGCAGGGCTGATACAGCAGGGACAAAAAAGGTCGCCGGGATTTTGTATTTGTCGAGAAGAAAGAGGATTCTGACCATGGCTGTTCGAGCAGCATACTCCCCTTGAGAAAAAATCCCAGGAGAGATTTTATTGTCTCTTAAAGCATTTGTCTCTGCGTCAAAATCAAAAGAGAGGGCTACAGCTACCTTTGCTCCATCCGGCCAGCTTACAGGAGTGAGTCCCTTTCCTGCTCTTACTTTTGCCACCTTAGATTTAATTTTCTCCAGGCTCCATTGCCAGGGTTTTTCCTCTTGACGCTCATTTGAGGAGAAAACGAGAAGTGAGGTCAAAAAAAACATCAGAGAAGCAATGATGAAATACTTTTTTTTCATGATGTCCCTCCTCATGTTAAGTTTTTGCAAGGCGCTTCATTAAATTTATGTTATGAAATTATCTCGTTTGTGTAAACTTCATAGAGGGCGACCGACAACAGTCATGTAGAGAACGCTTTCTTCTTCGCCGTCAACACCGAGGAGTGAGTTGACTTCTTCATCATAAAGGGCGGCAATCTGGCATGTCCCCAGGCCTAAAGAGACCGCTGCCAGAGCGAGATTCTGGGCGATGTGGCCAGCATCGAGATAAACATAGCGGTAAGCTCTTTGATTATATTTCCACTTCGATCTTGCAAAAACAGCTGTCCAGATGAAAACGACGTTTGCAGAGAAAGCCATATCCTGGTCGAGGGCAGCCCGGGCGATCTCATCTCGAAAATCTCCGAGTTTGAGCTGCTCCAGCTCATGATTTTTCACCCCATAATGATAAACTCCAGGATCAATTTCCTCAGCATTGTGGATAACAAGATAGGTTTCTACTGGATAGAGGGCTCCTGCCGAAGGAGTTGCTCTAAATTCATAGCCCATGGATTCCATCGTGATTCCTTGAGAAGCCCAGAGGAGCTGGGAGAGCATATCTTTTTTTAGGGGTGTTTCGCTGAAGCTCCTGACACTGCGGCGGCAATTTATAGCCTGCCAGAGAGGCATCCCGCCATCTTTTTCGGGGAGTTCAAGTTTAATTTTTATAGCATGCGGATAGCGTTTGTATGTTTCAGGTTGGGCCTGCCAGAAAAGAGAGCCGCCACCAAGCTTGCCTCTGAGATATTTTGTTTCTTTCTGGAAAAGATCTCCTATGCTTTTTTTCATTTTTACCCTTCTCAAAAATGTTTCTATTTATGTTTTTTATTTTTTCTTTTCTTTTTCAAGCTCTTCAAGCCTCTTTTGGGCTACTTCGAGTTTGGGGTCGAGTTCCAACGCTTTTTTATAGAAGATTCGGGCTTTCTCCTTTTGTTCAGCTTCTAGATAAATATCTCCAATTTCTTTATGAAGCTCGGCATTCTTAGGATAAAGCTCCAGGGCAATTTCTGCTAGGCTGAAGATTTCTTTCATCTTTTTTGCGTTCTCGAGACGTCTTCTAAGATAGCGAAACTCGTTCAAGCTCACACTGGGATGTTCAGGATTCAAGGCAAAGGCTTTCTTGAAGAGTTTTCGGGCCTCATCTGCATTTGCCGTCCAGATGTAAGCTGCGGCAAGGTTACTCAATGGAAGAGGAGAATTAGGGTAGAGTTCTTGGCTTAAATTGAAGATTTTAAAGGAATTTTGGATTTCATCTTTCCACAAGTAATAATATCCGGCTCTCTCCATATCCCTGCTGAAGTTCGGATAGAGATTTTTTCCGAAGAAAGTTTTCTTCAATTTGGGGCCTAATTCGTCAAAATCTGTATTAGCTGTGATCAATAGATTGCGGACGTAATCAGTATAGGCTGCTTTCCAGTCTTTTTCCCAGCTCGAGATTAATCTAGCGAAGCTTTTTGTAAACCAGTAATTTTTTTTGCGGGAAGCCCACTTTTTGCTGATTTCAATATAATCACTGAAAAAAGCTAGGGGACCGCTTTTATGATAGACCAGGAGTTTTTCTTCACCGAGACTTTCTTTCAGGGCAAATGCCATGAAGGACCCCACTTTAATCAGTGCTTGTTTCGAGACCGGATGAAAACCGTCCTCAATCTTCTTTTTTGTTTCTTTGAAATCCTTTTTTAAGGATTTTTTGTCGACATATTTATTAAAATAAGAGAAAGCCGCGGCCAATTCTGTCTCGTCCTTCGAAATATGGGTATCATGCCAGTCTAAACTGCTCATTCCGTAAGAGAAAACCTGAGCGCAGTTGTCATAGATGACCTGTTCAGCCGTATCAGATGCATAGGCGAGGCTGTCGAAATCTTCTTCGAGTACCAGCTCAGCCAGCCTTCTGACATAAAGCGTAAGATTGACTCCTTCCAAGTTTGAGGCAATAGCTATGGAAAAATTTTCTGTAGGGAAGATAAGAAGATATGTTCTTGTTTCAGGTTGGGAGCCGCTATGGCTTACTTGAAAATGGCCTCTCCATGGTCGAACACCCCAGCCCATGCCGTAGCCTGTAAAGCGCCCCTCGCGGGTAGCCATAGATGTAAACAGAAGCTTCCATGCCTGCCCCTTAAGGAGCTTTCCCTCGATTATTCCCTTGGCATATCTGAGCAAGTCGACGATGGTGGAACGAGTGCCTCCTCCAGCAAAGCGGCTTGAGACGTCGACAATTTCTGAATTCTTAACTTCGCCTTTAATGAGGCGATATCCGCTGACTCGGTTCGAAATCAAATCATCAGGATCATCCATACGAGAATTTTCCATACCAAGAGGATCGAAGATGTGTTCTTTGATGTAATCTCCGTAAGATTGGCCCGAAGCTCCCTCAATCACAGCGCCCAGGAGGTTAAATCCATAACTTGAATAATTATACTTGGTTCCAGGTTCAGCGACCAGCTCAAAATCTTGAAAAATGGCCAGGGCCTCTTTTGTATTTTTGTGCACTTTGATATGCCCTTCTACATCGTAGTTTTTATAGTGGCTGATTCCTCCAAGATGTCCTAGAAGAAGACGCACTGTTACCGGCCACTTCTTCTTAGGGAAGTAGGGAACATAGGTTTGGACCTCTGCATCGAGGTCAATTTTTCCTGTCTCGACCAAGTGTAGCACTCCGATTGCGGTTATAGTTTTGGTTATAGAAGCAAGGCGGTAAGAACTTTCAGGCTTGGCTGGAACTTTATTCTCAAGGTCAGAGAAGCCAAAGCCTTTTGTCCAGATGAAATCACCTTTCATGAATCCCACAGAAAGTCCTGGAGCCTTGTCTAAAGCCATCTGTTCTTTCACAAATTTTTCAAACTCTTTTATAGCGTCAGAATAGGAAGGTTGAGCCTCAACAGCACCTGAAACAGTACTGCTGAAGGTTGCCCATAAAACGAAAAGAATAACGATAAAACCAGATTGAAATTGTTTTTTCATGAGACTGAACCTCCTTCTGTATGGGTTTGACCCGTCAAACCTACAAATTGTTATATTATCGGATTGCAGGTTTTTGATTTTTGTAGGGGCTTGATTCGTCAAGCCCACCTTCATAGTTATTTTGTCATAATATGATATAAAACAATCATAAAGCAAAGCCAAAGATAACAAAAAGAAGAAGAGAGAATCCCGCAGCCATTAGAGCATAAGGGAGTTGCGTTCTCACATGGTCGATATGGTCAGCCGCTGAAGCCATAGAAGAGATGATGGTTGTATCAGAAATTGGGGAGCAATGGTCTCCAAAGACTCCTCCTCCAAGAACAGCAGCAACGATTAAGCCTGGGTGGAGACCTATGATATTGACCATGGGCACTGCGATTGGAATCATGATGGCAAAAGTTCCCCAGGAGGTCCCTGTGGAAAAAGCGATGAAGCAGGAGACAAGAAAAACGACTGTTGGAATGACTCCTGGATTTAGAGTAGATTTGGCGGCTTGGGCAACAAAGGGGCCAGTGCCAAGGGCATCACAAATGTCCCCGATGGCAAAAGCCAGGATCATCAAGCTTGCTAAGGGAATGAGGCCCCCAACTCCCTTCATGAAAATATCGGTAATCTCTTTCACCTTCATTATTCCTTGCGCTCTGTAAGCGACGGCACCGACTGCGAGCCCTGCAATAACTGCCCAGAGGACAGAGGCTGAACCCGATCCTTTCATTAAATTTCCTCTCCCGGTAATAAGAAGGACGACAGGCATCATAGCCACCATAGTAATAACAGGAATAATCATGTTTAAAGCTCGCGGGGGAACCCCTTCTTTTGCTTCCATCTGGACAACTTCTGTAGATATAAGGGGTTCAGCTCCATCACGAAGAAGTTTGTTTTCCACTCTAACTCTATGCTCCGCTTTTTTCATGGGGCCCAAGTCTTTTTCTGTTAACACTGTGATCAATACTATGAGTAAAGCGAGGATCGCATAAAAATTAAAGGGCATAGAAGAAACCAAAACTCTAATAGGATTTTCGACTCCCTGGGATATGAGCAGACCGATAACAAAGGCCCCCCAGGCGTTTAAAGGAATGAGTATGCATTTTGGCGCGGATGTTGAATCGAGAATATAGCTCAACTTCTCCCGGGAAATTTTCAGTTTATCGAAGATGGGCCTTGTCACTGCTCCTGAGACAAGCACACATATGCTGGATTCAATAAAGATAATAAATCCCAGAAACCAGGCAAGGAAGCCCGCTGATTTTCTTGTCCTGACTACTCCTTTTCCGACGACCCAGTTTATAAAGCCCTTCATCCCTCCAGAATATTGGGTGAAGGTGATGATCGCTCCTATCATGGCGCTGAAGAGGATGACGCGTGTGTTATCTTCGTCTTTAAACACTGCGACAAGGGCTCCGAGTGTATGAATGAGGCCTGAGACTGGATTCCAGGAATGGATGATGGTCCACCCAAGCCAGATGCCGAGAACTAGCGAGATGTAAACATGTTTTGTTTTAATCGCAAGGAAAATAGCCAGAAGAGGAGGGAGGATGGATAGCCAGCCGTATGTCTCCATGACAAATTTGTATTAATAGAGACATATAGCATCGAAAAAATGAGATGTCAAATTGTAGGGATTGTTTCTTGTAGGGGCTTGATTTCTTGTAGGGATATGATTTCTTGTAGCGGTTTTGATTTACCAAACCCACGATTTTGCTGCTTATAAAAATTTCTTGTAGGGGGCTTGATTCATCAAGCCCACCATTTTGTCATTCATATTTTTGTAGGGGCTTGATTCATCAAGCCCACCTTATTTTCTTTCTAATTATTGATTATTGGATTTTAATTTTTCGTAGAGGTTTGATTTATCAAACCCACCTTTATATTGCTCATATAATTTATGTTATAAGGATATGATTTATTAAGACTGCTTTTCTATAAAATCCATGGATAATGAGAAAATAAACACACAACGTATGTCTATACTTAAGAGGCTGGAGTAATCAAACTCACCTCGTATTAATTTTTTTAAAGACGTTTGATTTATCAAACTCGTACTTTTGTTAAGGAGAAATGGCGATAGATATTCAGAAAAACCTTGTTCGTAATTCACTTCGCTTGAAAGGTTATGATTATTCTCAACCGGGTGCTTATTTCATAACGATATGTACAGAGAACAATATTTGCTATTTGGGGAATATTGTTGATGGGGTAACGATTTCATATCCAATCAGTGATGTCATTCAAGAAATTTGGCAAGAAATTCCTAAAAGATTTCGAGGCGTTGACCTTGATGCCTTTATCATAATGCCGAATCATGTTCACGGGATAATCATTATTAAGGAAGAATACAGGGAAATGATTCAACAAACCTGCAGAAATAATAGTGAAAATATAGATGAAGGTTTGATAGATCAAGCCCCTGCAAAAAATCATTTAAATGGCAAGAACGGGAGCTTGATAAATCGAATCCGGATAAAAAATCAGGCCTTTGCAGCAGCAAAGAACTGGAATTTAATGAAAGACTCTAAGCGAACTGTTGGAAAAATCATTAGATATTTCAAAGCAAAAACCGCAAAAATTGTTCATGATAAGTTCTTTCCCAGTTTCCAGTGGCAACGCAATTATTATGAACATGTTGTTCGCTCTGCTCGGGAATTAAATTCTATTAGAGAATATATCATAAACAATCCTTTAAAATGGGCATTTGATAGAGAAAACCGCCTATCCAAGAATTTCAATATGGATTTAGAGAATTATTTTAAAGATATTTTTGATAAATAAATTGTTTGTTTTTTATGAGAAAGGTTTAGTCTAAACAATCTAAGCAGTAATTAAAAGATGGGCTTGATAAATTAAGTCCCTACGAAAAATCAAAATCCAATAAACAATAATTAGAAAGAAAATAAGGTGGGTTTGATAAATCAAACCCCCTACAAAATATCAAACCCCTACAAAAGATATTTCTTCAGGTAGCGCGAAGTGTGGGATTTTTTAGATTTGATGATTTTTTCAGGAGGGCCTTGAACCACTATTTCGCCTCCCTTTTCTCCTCCCTCGGGTCCCAGATCGATGATATGGTCAGCGCATTTTATCACATCCAGGTTGTGCTCGATAACTATAACTGTATGCCCTTTCTCTACTAACTTTTGAAAGCAGCGGAGCAGCACTGAGATGTCATCAGGGTGGAGGCCGATTGTAGGTTCGTCAAAGAGATAGAGAGTTCTTTTTTCCCTCTGGTGGATGAGGTGATAAGCCAGTTTAATCCTCTGAAGCTCTCCTCCAGATAAAGCTGTGGTGGGCTGGCCTAGTTTCAAATACCCCAATCCCACTTCCACCAGAGGAGTCAGCTTTTTCCTGATCTTTGTCTGCTCAGAGAAAAAATCAAAAGCTTTAGAAACGGTCATCTGCAAGACCTGATCAATGTTTTTTTCTTTGTATTTGATCTCGAGAATATCGCTTTTGAATCTTTTCCCGTTGCAGGCCTCACAGGTCAGTACCACATCAGAGAGAAATTGCATTTCTATAATTTGTTGGCCTGCCCCCTTGCATTCCTCGCATCTTCCTCCAGGGGTGTTAAAGGAGAAATAGCCGGGCTTATATCCAAGAGCTTTTGCCTCTCTTGTTTGACTGAAAACTTCTCTGATTTCATCCATAGCCTTGACGTAAGTAGCTGGAATGGAGCGCGGTGAAGTACTGAGTGGAGACTGATCAACCATGATGATTCTGTCGACCTGCTCCTTCCCCTTTATTTCCTTGTATCCGTCCTTGGCCTCACCCAGCCAACCCTGGTAGAGAACATCATTGAGTAAAGTGCTTTTTCCTGAGCCTGAAACTCCGGTTATGCAGGTGAATGTTTTGAGGGGAAGTTTTACATCCGGATGTTTGAGATTATGTTTGTGAGCATCTTTTATCTCAATAAAGTTACTGGATATCCTGCGGCTTTCCGGAATTATTATCTCTTTTTCTTGCCTTATATATTGAGCGGTGAGGGAGTCATGATTCTTAAGAAATTCTTTCATGGGTCCGTTGAAGATAACTTCTCCACCTTCTTCACCTGCTCTGGGTCCCAGGTCAATCAAATTATCAGCGGATTTTATGATCTCGGGATCATGCTCGACAACCATCACGGTGTTTCCGATTTCTTTCAGAGATTCAAGGATTTCCACCAAACGATGGTTGTCTCGCGCGTGGAGGCCGATGCTCGGCTCATCCAGAACAAAGAGAGTGCCTACGAGAGACGCGCTCAGGGCAGCTGCCAGATTTATCCTTTGCGCTTCGCCTCCGCTTAGAGTGAAAGTCATGCGGTCCAGGGTTATATAGTCCAAGCCAACTTCTAACAGAAATTTTAACCTATTCTGGATTTCCTCAATGAGTTTTTCAACCACGAGTTTTTGAAAGGGAGAGATCTTGAGCTTCTTAAAAAATTCATGAGCCTGCTGAACTGTCATCTGGACAACTCGACCAATGGAAAATCCTTGTATCTTGACGCTCAGCGCTTGAGGATTGAGACGCATCTTCTTGCAGTCGGGGCAGGGTTCATATTTTCGATAGCGGCTCAAGAAGACTCTCACCTGGACTTTGTATTTTTTTGTCTGGAGCCAATCAAAGAAACCTTTGACCCCATAATAGCCGTCACCTCCATCGAGGATAAACTTCTTTTCTTCTTCTTTTAGATCCTTAAAGGGCATGTCAGTTCTTATTCCTCTTTTCTTTGCTTCAGAAATCAGTTCATGCATCATTCCGCGAGAGACTGGCTTTGTCCAGGGCTCTATCGCTCCTTCTTCAAGAGACTTGCTCTTGTCAGGAATAATTTTATCCTCATCAAGCATCGCCAGATCGCCGAAGCCGTGACAAGTGGGGCAAGCGCCCTGAGGGCTGTTGAATGAAAAAAGATTGGGAAACGGATCCTCGTAGATAATCTCGCACCTCTTGCATTCGAGCTTATCAGAGAAAATGAACTCCTGGTGCTCGTCAGTCTGAACCTTGATTTTTCCTTCTCCCTTCTTTAGCGCGATCTCAAGAGAATCTACCAACCTTTCTCTCTCGTCTCGTTCCAGAGTCATCCTATCGACAAGAACATCGATCATTTTTCTATTTTCGAGTTTGACCTCGCTAAGATTCACAATTTTGTTCTTATGGATGAACCGGAAAAAGCCGCCTTTTTTGAGAACGGCTGTACCTTTTTTTAGAGGCCAGGAGAAAGAGATCCATATTTTTGTTTTTTGAGGGAGGGTGTAGAGTGTTTCGACAATAGCGTCGACTGTATCTCTTTTGACAGGCTGTCCGCACTTAAGGCAGTGTACGGTTCCTATTCGCGCATAGAGAACCCTTAAGAAATCATAGATTTCCGTTACAGTAGCCACAGTAGAACGAGGATTTTTGGTAACAGCCTTTTGCTGAATGGCAATGGCAGGAGTGATTCCTTCAATGAGGTCAGCATCAGGCTTTTCCATCCTCTCCAGAAACTGACGGGCATAGGATGAGAGGGATTCGATGTAACGGCGCTGTCCCTCTGCGTACAAGGTATCAAAAGCCAGAGAGGATTTCCCCGAGCCGCTAACACCGGTGACTACAATGAACTTATTAAGAGGAATATCAAGGTCTATATTTTTTAGGTTGTGAACCCTGACTCCCCTGAGCATTATTGTATTTTTCATTAGGTGTTTGAACTGCCGTAAATTTAAATTGAGAGAAAAAATCAGAACTAAAAGTTAATCTTCCCTAAAAAGAATGCAAAAGATTTTAAGGTTACTTTTAAATTCTCTCTTTTCAACATCAGGTATATTATTATAAGTCTTATAGTTTGAGGATAAAAGTTCTTTTCTTAATTCTGGTGGAAAATTACCCACATACATGACTTCCCTTTCTGTTTTTTTCTCGCCTCTTCTTTTGATATAATGAGCGAAATCTTGGAAAGGAGATATCGATGCAAAAAGGAACAATATACGCATTAATTCTAGGAGCAGTTCCCTTTATCACTCTGGTTTTTGCTCTTCCCCTCGTAAACCGAGTAGAGCCTGTTATCCTGGGACTGCCTTTTCTTTTGTTCTGGATTCTCTCCTGGGTCGTGCTGACTCCCTTCATTCTGCTGGCAGCTTATTTTTGTGAAAAGAAGTTCAATATTCCCAAAGAAGGAGAGAAAGAGTGAATGCCGCCCTGATCATTATTTTTGCAACCATTATTTTTTCTTCCCTTGTGGGTATTTTCGCCGGAAGGCGAGTGAAGATGAACTTAGAAAACTGGACTGTTGCAGGACGTCGGTTTGGAATCATCATAATCTGGCTTCTTATGGCCGGAGAAATATATACAACGTTTACATTTCTCGGAGCCAGCGGCTGGGCTTATTCGAAAGGAGCTCCAACTTTTTACATTTTGATATACGGCGCTCTGGCATACACTCTTTCTTTTTTCATACTCCCGGCTCTATGGAAGATGGGAAAGCGTCATGGCCTCCACACTCAGCCCGACTTTTTCATCAAGCGCTACGAAAGCCGTTTTCTCGGAGTTATTGTGGCTCTTATAGGAGTCTTTTCCATAATCCCTTACCTCCAGCTCCAGCTCGCTGGTCTGGGTTTGATTGTTGAAGTATCCAGCAACGGTGCCGTGAGCTCTCATCTTGCCATTGGAATTGCTTTTGTTTTATCTTGTGCTTTTGTTTATACCAGCGGCCTCAAAGGGGCAGCCTGGGTTGCTATTATCAAGGATATCCTGATGGTCCTCGCAGTTTTTATCGTTGGCATCGGGGTTCCTTATATTTACTTTGGTGGCTTCGGGAAGATGTTTCGGGCGCTGATTGAGCAGAAACCCAACTACCTAGTCTTTCCTGGGGCAGCACCGCAGATGGATGTTCTTTGGGTTATGTCTACAGTGCTCTTAACAGGATTGGGATTTTACATGTGGCCTCATGTCTTTGGCTCTGCTTTTTCAGCAAAAAGTGACAAAATTATAAAGAGAAATGCCATTATCATGCCCTTTTATCAGATTCCGATTCTTCTTATTTTTATGGTCGGTTTCACGGCTCTTTTAGTCATTCCAGAGTTGAAAAACGGGGATATGGCCTTTTTGGCTTTGGTCAACAAAACCTACCCCTCCTGGTTTATGGGCTTTGTAGGAGCAGCCGGAGCTGTGACAGCCATGGTCCCCTCTGCAATTCTTGTTCTCTTTGCCTCAACTCTTTTGGCCAAGAATGTCTACCAGACCGGGTTCAATCCTCGTGCAAGCGAGGAAAAAGTTATGAATCTTTCCCGATTTATGGTTTTGATTATTATGACTTTCGCTCTCTTTTTTGCTATCTTCTTGCCTAACGAGCTGGTTCCTCTCCTTATTTTCGGGTATGACGGCGTTTGCCAGTTTTTCCCTGGGGTTGTCTTTGGTTTATTCTGGAGGCGAGCGACAAAGATCGGAGTTATTTGCGGGATGATAGCAGGGATTGCCGTAGTTGTCATTCTCATTTGTTTAGGCAGGGATCCTTTCTTGGGTATGAATGCGGGATTTGTTGGCCTTGTGGTTAATTGCATTATCACAATAATAATTAGCTTAGTTAAAAAACGTCTAAAGTAAGAAGCGAATTATAAACATAAATTATATAAACAAGCTAAGTACGACAAACATGATAAAGGAAATAATAGAGGTTATGGAGGCTGCATATGATCGAAGATTTAAAAAAAGACATCAAAGAATTAACCCCTCTGTTGATTGAATGGCGGCGTGACTTTCACCGGCATCCGGAGATAGGCTACGAGGAGCACCGGACTTCCTCTGTTATACGCAAATTCTTGGAGGATCTTGATATTTCTGTGAAAGTTTACGCTAAGACAGGACTGAGGGCAGTCCTGAAGGGAAAGCCTGGAGGAGGGACCGTTGCCTTGCGTGCTGATATTGATGCTCTACCTCTCAAGGAGGAAGGAGACAAAGAATACAAATCAGAGAATCCTGAAGCCACCCATGCCTGCGGCCATGATGGTCATATGGCGATTTTGATGGGTACTGCCCGGCTTCTTTCCCAGAGAAAAGAGCAGTTTAAGGGAAAAGTCATCTTTCTTTTTCAGCCCTCGGAGGAAATAATCCCAGGGGGAGCAAAAAAGATGATTGAAGAGGGCGTACTGGAGGGAGTGGATGCTATTTTTGGGCTCCATCTCTGGCAGCCACTTCCTACAGGAACTGTCGGGATTGTGAAGGGAGCAATGATGGCTCAGCCCGATGCCTTTTCGGTTACCGTGAAAGGAAAAGGAGGCCACGGCTCCATGCCTCATACGGCGGTGGATCCTATTCTTGTCGCTTCCCATCTCGTTGTGAATACTCAAAGCATTGTCAGCCGCAACGTGGACCCCCTTAAGCCTGTTGTGGTTTCCTTTGGGACAGTTAAGGGAGGAACAATTTATAATATCATTCCCGGTGAAGTTTCGTTGACAGGAACAGTAAGAACCTTTGACCCATCTCTTCAGTCTTTAGTGGAAAGACGGCTGAAGGAGATTACGGAAGAGACATGCAAAGCATTTGGTGCTACGGCTGAATTTCAGTATGAAAAGGGTTATCCTCCTCTCGTAAACCACGAAGCCATGGTGGATTTGGCATTGGATGTGGTTAAGAAAACCCTGGGAGAGGAAAGGATTAGAGACATCGACCCGGTTATGGGAGGCGAGGATTTTGCCTATTTTCTGGAGAAGGTCCCCGGTGCTTTTCTATTCTTCGGAATGGGTGACGGGATGGAATTTCCTCACCACCATCCGGCCTTTGATCTGGATGAGAAGGCTCTGCCCCAGGCTGCGCTTCTCATGACCGGCCTTGCTCTGGAGTTTTTGCAGAGGAACGAGTAATGAAATTGGCTTTGTCCAAAAACTTTGTAAAAAAATTCATTCTGATTTTTTAGCCGGTTTATAATCAATTGCTTGAAATGATCCCTGTGATAGCATTGCAAAGAGCGAAAAGATTCCTTCGCATTGCTCGGAGCAGGATGAGGAATTTGATAAAAAGAAATAGAGTGAGATGAATTTTTTTCTTGTTTTTGCTGTAGCATTGGCGCTGGCGATGGATGCCTTTGCCGTTTCTGTGGGGATAAGCTTGAGCCATGAAACAATAACAAAACGACAGACTTTAAGGCTGGCCACGCACTTTGGCTTTTTTCAGTTCATGATGCCCTTGATTGGCTGGTATGCTGCGCAAAACATCTTTGTGAAGTACATAGAGCCTTTTGACCACTGGGTTGCCTTTAGCTTACTCTTTATTATAGGCGGAAAAATGATTTATGAGTCACTTAAAAGCGGAAAAAAAATTAATAATATCAAGGCTGATCCCACCAAAGGTCTATCTCTTATCATGCTCTCCGTGGCTACAAGCATTGATGCTTTGGCGGTGGGTCTAAGCCTTGCTGCCCTTAATGTGGCCATCCTCTATCCAGCTATTGTCATTGGCCTGGTTGCTTTTTTTATGACTATCCTTGGCGTAAAGATAGGACCTTTTTTTGGCCGGTTAGTCGGCAAGAGAGCGGAATTCTTAGGAGGATTAATCCTTATTCTAATAGGAGTAAAGACTCTCTTGGATCATTTATGATAAATAACTGATAAAGCAAACGTTTTATAAGATCAAGTTTTTCTGATTATTCTTGTCCTTTAAGAGTTTGGCCTATGGATTTCTCCAATGCAGCTAAAAAGGCATCATAATTATACAGAGCGTCAGCATAAGACTTTCTGGTTTCGACAAGCGTTCTGCGAGCTTCGATCAGCTCTATGCCCCCTATCTCCCCTTCCTGATAACTGAAGAGAAACAGGTTGTAGACCTCTTCTGCTTGGGTCAGCATCTCTTCTTCGAAGAGCTGAATTTGGTTGGCGGCAGTCAGAGCATTCATATATGCTTCTTCGACATCCAAAGTGATGGCATTTTTTAAGTGTTCTGCTTCTCTTTTCAGGGATTCGATATTGGCTTTGGCTTCTGCGATCTCCCCTTTTTTAGGTTGCCAGAAAAAAAGGGGAATGGGGAACGATAGAGTCACATCCCAGTAGGTCCCTTCTCCTTCTATCCAATGTTTGGATACACCCACATCAAAATCAGGGAGGTAGCTTAAATATCCCTGTGTTTTTATAAGATTCTCTTTTTCTAGAGAGTAGTTTATTTTTTTGATTTCCGGGCGAAAAGCAAAAGCTCTTTGTATTAATTCCTCGACATTAAGCCTGATGGAAGGTCTCTTCAATTTCCCCTTGATTTCTAAAGGAGCATATTTTTTTCTCGCTAAAAGGAAATTCAGCGTGGCTTTCGCCAACCTCACCTCATTTGTTACTGATCTAACCTCGTTGGCTGCTTTAGCAGCTTCAACACGAGCTCTTAAGACTTCTACCTTGGCCACGTCGCCCGTTTCGTATTTCACTTCGGCTTTTTTAAGAAAATCCTGGGCAAGCTCTAAATCCTGCTGGGTATATTTGAGTTTTTCTTGGGCGAGAAGAAGGCCATAGAAAGCTTGCTTTACCTGGAAGACGATATCGAGTTTCAGAAGTTCAATCTCAGTCATGATTTCATTTGATTCTTTAGTAGCAATTTTTCCTCTGAGAAGCCTTTTTCCTGGAAATTCAAGGCTCCAGCTTCCCCCGATATAGGATTCAGCAGAACGCCTAAAGTTGAAAAACTTGGGCTGTAAGTCCGAGTCAATATCTATGGAAGGTTGAGGAAGCGCCTTTGCCTGGCTTATGCGAGCCAAAGATGCTTGATGTTGTTGTAGAGAGGATAGGATAAGAGGATTTTGTTGAAGAGAAATGGATATACATTGCTCTAAGGTGAGAGCGGTATTTTCCGGAGTTTGACACCACAACGAGCAATATGAAAATGAAACCACTATGAACAGAGCATGTGATTTTTTTCTCATGGTTTTACCTCCTCGAGGATTGAAAAATGAAAGTATAAATTTATTTACCTTCATAAGCAAGGACTTATACCTTAAGTCTCTGAAGGGAGAGGAAAGGAAGGTGCCATGAAAAAGTTTGCTTTTGGTTTGAAGATTTATAAGTGTAATAAGATTAAATAGGTCTGAGCGTAAGACCTTAATATTAAAAGATAAAGTTCACTCCACCGTAGACGGAAAAGCCGGGCGTTCCGTATCCTTTGATCACCTCGTACTCTTTATTAAAAATGTTATCCAGACGGCAGAAAATTTGGAGGTCAGAAGTAAAATTGAAGGATACGGCGGCATTTACGAGGGAATAACCGGGCAGAGTCTCTGGAGTGGAAGACCACGTTAAGAAGTCATAATACTCATCATCCCTTTTTCCGATATGGATAAGAGAAAGATGGAGGTTACCTTTATTAAGAAAATTGTAATTCAGGTTTGCCGCTAATTTATACTTTGGCCTTCTCAAAAGATAAGTATCTGTGTCCTTATCTTTGGCTTCTGTTCTGGTGTAAGTTGCATTAAACGATACATCATCAAAAGGACGAGCCTGGATAAGAATTTCTGATCCCTTGGATTCTGCTTTTCCGATATTCAGGTATCCTTGAAGGAAGTCAAAGTCGATAAGGTCTTTGTAGTCATTGTAAAAATATGTCACTCCCAGCAGGACTTTTCCACCCAGAAGTTGCTGTTCGACTCCAATATCCCAGCCTATGGATTTTTCTGGATTTAATTCCGTATTCCCGATGGGCCCTAAAGATGTTCCGGGTGCATAGAGCTGATAGAGGGAGGGCGACTTAAAGGCCGTCCCATAGGTTGCTTTGAACTTTGTCTGGGTAGCTTCGATGAAAAAAGCAGGCGCGAGGCGGTAAGTTACTGCTGGTCCAAATTGACTGTGGTCGTCGAGGCGCAATCCCAGTGTTGCGAAAAATCGATTGGAGAGTCTAATTTGGTCTTGAAGATAGAAACCCGTGACATGGGCTCGCCTCAACGGGAAGATGCTCGTGTAAGGCCCCCAAATTCCATCAGAGTTGTACTCTGATTCTCCTTGCTCCTGTTGGTAGTCAACTCCAAGGGTTAAAGTATTCGTCTCATGGAGGAAGAAATTATTTTGCCAGTCAATTTTGGACAGTTTGCTTTTGAAAAAACCATTCTCTGTGTCAAGAAGATGAGCTTCATCTGTAGGATTTTCATGCCGGCGGTCATAATCCACAAGAGATAACCCTAATTTTAGTTCCCAGCGGTTATTTAACATGAGATTCCGAATCTGGCTCTTGATGAACAGAGCATTGTAATCTTGCACATTGTTCGGATCATCGTCTTGGGCAGTTCCGAAGTTATCAATTTCGATTTGAGTGTTCAGAGTTCGAACGATGAAATCAAAATCGAGGTTATCAAAAAGGCGAAATCCTAATCTTCCCCATAGTGAGAGATTCCGGTACCCATCCTTTTCCTCGTTTCCTTCATAATTCGTGCGGGCAGCAGAGAATCCCTTGCTTCGAAAATAAGATGTTCCGAGCGAATAATGGATTCTCTCTGTGCTTCCGCTTATTTCCCCGCTGGTAATGATTGTCCCGTAAGATCCGCCAACGCTTGAAAGAGACAATTTGGGTTTTCCCATCCTTTTTTTGGTTATGATGTTCACTACTCCTCCTAAAGCGTCTGAGCCATAGAGGGTGCTCTGAGGGCCGCGGAGGATCTCTATGCGCTCAACGTTATCAAGAGTAAGATGGGCTAGGTCAAAAGAGCGGGAAGGAGAGATGGGGTCGTTAAGCTCAACTCCGTCCATAAGGATTAATGTGTGCTCAGAATTTGCTCCGCGAAGGAAAACAGAGGCTGCTCCTCCGGGAGGGCCATTTTGGACGATTGATACTCCTAAAACATCCTGGAGCGCCTCAATGACCGTGGTCTTCTTGGACTGCTCTAATCTCTCTCTTGTAATCACCGTCACAGAGCTTGCGATCTCTTTGGCTGGGGTTTCGAGGCGAGTGGCGGTAACGACAATCTCATGCTGGAGTAAAACAGTAGGAACTTTTTCATCATCTAATTTTTCCAGAGAGAAAGCATTGAAGGGCAAGATTGTTAAAACGAGGGCAATGAAAAGAATTTTTTTAACCATGTTCTATTCCTCCGAAACTTTTTTGCCCCCGCAGTTAAATAAACAGGAAAAATTTAAAATTATGCTTGCTTTATTTTTCAGGGGAGAGGCAAGCAAAAAAAACCACCCTACCTTCCTCCCGAAGATGGGTTTCAGAAGTTTAGAGGAGGTTTCCTGGCTCTCGGGTTATCCTCTTTCCAGGCCTTCCCGTCCTCTTAGGTAAGGACAGTGGCATAATCTGGAATTCGTACCCGATTACAGTAGCGGGGGCTGCGTCCGCTTCTCACGGACTTCCCTTTCCTTTAAACCTGAATCTCGATTGTCAAAGAAATATTATCTCAGCACCCCTAATTAAAATTTCTTTTTCCTTGCTTGTCAAGAGGTTTCTGGCTTTATAACAAAATGCGGCATATTGAGTGAAACCGATTGATTCTTCGTTGCGTAAATGAGGTCAGGCCTTGTTCTCGGGAAAAGATATTTTCCCGAACTCCTGCTTTTATAGAGTTCCCTCAGATAAGGCTTAATCCCTATAGCCATAAAAAAGGACAGGCTGCCTTTTTCTTGGGGGAAAAATGACAGCCTGTTTAAGGGGATAAATCAGTAAATAAGGGGATTTATTTTGAACTCCCTGAAAAAAGGAGGGGCACCAAGGAGGGATTTTCTGTTGATTTTCTCTTCGATCTGCTTCATTTATGTTCTCCATATATAAATACGCAAAATCTCATAGAAAAGTTGCAAGTTTTTTTGAACAGTCATAAATTTTAGAAACTTTCTTATCTGGACATAATGCTGATAAAATGGAGCGAAGAAGATTCCACGTCTGTCATTGCGAGCCCCGCAGCGGCGAAGCAATCCTCCGTTGCGAGTGAAACGAAGCAATCTCATAAAAAGAATGAGGTTGCCGCGTCGCTTCGCTCCTCGCAATGACAATTTATTGCATGAAATTGCCAGGCTGCCTATTCTCGATCGCAATGACAGGGAATCAAACAATTTTTAGACTATGTCAGAGAATTATTTGAGTTTTATAAGGCAGGATAGACGGAAATGTAACTTTGGTTTGATTTTGTTTTTTTGCCCCCACAAAATGAATTCATATTATATCATAAATGATAATTAAATTTCAACTTATTTTTTCTAATTTTTTAAAATCCGCTATTTTGACTATCTTTTTGCACTTTTTTGCCTTAATTCAAGCCTTTTTGTCCATATTTTCAGAACAATGAAAAAAAAACCCTTCTCCTTATGCCCTTTTGACTAACAGAGTTATATTTTTTAGAATGACCGCGAAGCCAATATTGAAAGAAACAGGTTTTTTCTTTGATGAAAAGGAGTGACATTATGGATAAGGAATTATTCAAGGAGTTTGGCTATAAATTTGTAGACTGGGTGGCTGATTATATGGCCGAGCTGGAAAAGTTTCCTGTCCTCTCTCAGGTTAAACCTGGTGAGATTCGGAATAAACTCCCTCTTAATCCCCCGATGCAGGGGGAGCCCATGGAGAAGCTTTTCCATGACTTTAAAGAAATTATACTCCCGGGAATTACCCACTGGCAGCATCCTTCCTGGTATGCCTATTTTCCTGCCACAAACAGCCCTCCTTCCATTCTTGCAGAATTTTTAACCGCTGCTCTTGGTGCCCAGTGTATGATCTGGCAGACTTCTCCGGCTGCAGCAGAGCTTGAAGAGGTTGTTATGGAGTGGTTGCGCCAGATGCTTGGACTTCCAGAAGGGATGGCGGGAGTTATCCAGGATACAGCTTCTACCGCAACTCTGGTTGCCCTTCTTACAGCCAGGGAGAAGGCTACAAATTTTGAGGCAAACCAAAAAGGACTGAAGAAGCCTCTGGTCGTCTATGCTTCAGAAGAAACCCATTCAAGTATCGAGAAAGGAGCGAAAATCGCTGGCTACGGCAGGGAGAATCTCCGTTATATCCCCACAGACGAGTCGTTCGCCATGATCCCTTCCGAGCTTGAAGAAGCAGTGGAGAAGGATAAAAAAGATGGTTTGCAGCCAGCCTGTGTCGTGGCTACTCTTGGAACAACATCTTCCACAGCCATGGATCCTCTAGCCGCCATCGGGAAGATATGCCGCCGTCACAACCTCTGGCTTCATGTTGATGCCGCTTTCGCCGGGACAGCCGCTATCCTCCCCGAGAAAAAGTCAATGCTTGAAGGAGCAGAATACGTGGACTCTTTTGTCTTTAATCCCCATAAGTGGATGCTTACAAATTTTGACTGCTCGGCATATTTTGTCAAAGATCCAGGAGTTTTGATCCGAACTTTCGAGATTCACCCCGAATATTTAAAAACCGGGCTGGATGCCCAGGTGAAAAATTTCCGAGATTGGGGCATCCAACTGGGAAGAAGGTTCCGGGCTCTTAAACTTTGGTTTGTGATTCGTTTCTACGGAGTCGAAGGGCTTC
>JABAOH010021246.1_pt2 | contig 20708 bp, 8 predicted proteins | sample 7062181 | NCBI WGS metagenome assembly JABAOH01 (sample SAMN14538630, study PRJNA623070) | marine sediment metagenome | biome: marine biome [ENVO:00000428]; feature: marine pelagic biome [ENVO:01000023]; material: deep marine sediment [ENVO:00002113]; isolation source: pool of 5 deep marine... | reverse complement strand
GGTGGGAGTAAGACTCCCCTCGGCGACCAGGTTCTCCGTCGAGGAATCCCTGCAGGAACTTGCGCTTCTGACGGAAACAGCCGGCGGAGAGGTCTTGGAGACGGTAATCCAGGAACGCCAAAAACTCAACCCCGCCCGCTTTATCGGAAAAGGTAAGACAAATCAGGTCAAGAGCCTGGCTCAGAGATTGGGGGCAAACCTTATTATCTTCGATGACGATCTTACTCCGGCTCAGGTATATAATCTGGAAAAAGAGCTGGATATCAAGGTTATTGATCGGAGCTGGCTGATTTTGGACATCTTTGCAAAAAGGGCCAGATCCAAAGAAGCAAAGGTGCAGGTGGAATTGGCCCAGCTGCAGTATCTGCTACCCCGATTGACCCGGGGCTGGACCCACCTCTCCCGACAGTGGGGAGGAATTGGAACCAAAGGTCCGGGTGAGACCCAGCTGGAGATGGATCGAAGAAGGGTGAACAGAAAGATTCAAGAGCTGGAAAAAGCACTCCTGAGAATCGACAAGGAGAGAACGGTACAGAGAAAAAGAAGGGAGAAGATCTTCAAGGTCACCCTAGTCGGCTACACCAACGTGGGAAAATCCACCCTTTTCAATCAGCTCACTTCCTCCTCGGTATTTGTGGAGGAGAAGCTCTTTGCCACGCTGGATTCCACCACCCGGCTACTGAAGATCTCCGAGAACGGAAAGCTTCTGGAAGACGTGAAGGTGGTTATCACCGACACTATCGGCTTCATAAGGAAGCTCCCTCATCATCTGATAGCCTCCTTTAAGTCCACCCTGGATGAGGTAAGGCTGGCTGATCTCTTATTGCACGTGGTGGACATCAGCCATCCCGACTTTCTGCAGCATGTGGCCAAGGTGAACCAGGTTCTCTCCGAACTGGGCTCGCTGGACAAGCCCACCCTCTTGGTGTACAATAAGATCGACAACCTTCCCGGGCAGTATCCCTTCAACCTTTTGCCCTACTCTGAGCAGCAAGGCAACCCTATCTTAACCTCCGCACAGAATCAGATCGGAATCTCTGATTTGGCAGCGAGAATCGCCGAGTTCGCAAAGTGCGACTGGGCGGAGGCCTGGCTCTATCTGGGGAATGGAGACTCCGACCTGCTTCCTCACGTTTACAAGATGGGCGTGGTAACGGAGAGCAAGTTCGACAAAGGGGGCATGCGTCTGCGGATAAGAGGAAGAAGGGAGAATCTGCAGAGAATAAGAAAGCTAAATGGCGAGTTGAAGCTGAGGTTCCTGGCATCTTAGCCTCTTGACCTTATCCGCCACGTCATTTTGACGGAAAGCCCAGGCTTCATTCTCCAAGTCCTTGTAATGGTGGGCTTTAGGTTTCCACTTGCAGTCCAGGAAACCTGAAGGTTTCCGCTACAACGTCCCCCTGCCAAGCCTCACTCTCCCTAACAGAAGAATTCTGGTCCAGGGAACAAAAAAACAAGAGCCCCCCGTGCGGGGGGCTCTTGAACTTCTCTAATCCTCAAGTCTGAGGGTCAGAAAGTTTATTTGCGTTCCAACGGCTTCGGCGTCGGTGTCCGAGGGAGCGTCTGCTGCTGCTTCATGATGGTAGGCTGACGTATCTCTGGAGCTGCCGTTGGCGGCAATCCTCCCTGATACAGGAACTGTATCAGGTACAGAACATCCTCCAGGTCCACCACGCCATCATGAGAAGGAGCGCAGTCGCCCATGCAGAGAGGATCAGGAGCAGGTCCACCCCTCAACACGAAGTTGATCAGGTACACCACGTCTCCTTGGTTAACCTGACAGAGGGGATCAAAAACGTCTCCTCTGCCGGGCCACATGTCGACCTGGACCGTCACCTGCGGCTCGTCCGGATCGTTGGAGTTGATCATCAGATAGCAGGTAAGGGTCTCTTCAGCACACTCCGTAAAGACACTTCCGTCGAAGGTCAGGGTCAGGTATTCGAAGCTCTCCGGATCGACCAAACCATCCTCCGGGGTTACGGAGAACGGACAGCCAGCACCCAACATCCAATCCAGGACAGCGGACATGAACTCAACCCTGTAGCTAGGCGAGCCGTCCACCAGACCACAGAACTCGGTGGTGGTGAACACCGTTCTGAAGTTGGCACCTTCGAACTGAACTGCCGTGGCGTTGCCCATAGTCTCGAACACGTTCACTGTCTTAGCCTGACCGTACAGGTAATCGGTCCACAGGGGAACGTTAGGGTTATCATAGCATCTCAGGGCATCGAACTGCATACCCTCGGCGACAGAGCCCATTCCGCCGACAACGGTATACGGATCGTTGAGAGCGTCCTGAGAGACTGAAGCCAGACCCAGGTAGTCATAGGGGAACTGACCCGGTGAGAAGCTGCCTGCAGTGGGATAGTTGGCGTACAGGTAATCCTGCGCGGACAGGAACAGATTCCCGCCTCCGCTCAGATAGCTGGCCAGGTTAGACTCGTCGTTCAGCGTCAGGACGTCATAGCCGTAATAACCCCAGGTCTCTCCGGTGAACCAGATCACCACCCTGTAAGCCTGCATGGTAGAAAGCGGTGGTCCATCCGTCAGCGGATCGGTCCAGTCCACAACATAGTAGTCATAAACGTAACCGCCGTCGTCCAGAGCGTTCAGATAAGCGTACTCGATGTCGGTGTAAGTGCCGCCGGGAAGACCACCGTCGTCGTCCACCAGAAGGATTTCCGCCTGCTTGTCATCGCTGGCACGCAGAAGCAGTCCCTCTGAGGTGCCGCCGCCGACGTAGTCAACCGTCGACCTCTGACCACCGACCACCTTGTAAGCCTCTTCTGGGGTCATCTCAGGATTGACCTGACCAGCTTGGCGCAGAGCCTCCAGAGCTTCGCGCACGTTGCTTTCTCCTGGAGCAAGTATGGGAGGATTCTGCCCGATGGAGATCTCAAATGCCAGATGTCCTCCACCCAGGTTGCCGAGCATCATGGGCACGGAGTACTGGCATCCGGGAATGACTCCGGCTGCATAGTAAGGATCAACCTCTATGTCCGGATCAGGACCGACGTTCACGTACACCGGAACTGTGACTTCCAGGAAGTTCCAGTCGTTGGTCTCGATGGTGATCTCCGTGTAGTAATGTCCGGCAATGAGAGAAGTTGCGTCAACGGTCACCGTTACGTCTTGCTGCTGGTCTGGCGGAACGCTTCCGGCATCCGGGGACTCAGCCAGCCATGCCACTGGATCGGTCATGCTGTAGATCAGATCGCCCTCTCCACCGAAGTTGCCGATGAAGAGATGCTCTTCTAAGACCTGGCCCTCCAATATGTCGACCACCAAGCTCTCCGGTGTCATGGAGAAGTTGGCGCCCAGAAGCGCCAAGTGTACCGGCACGATGGTCTGGCCCTTACCCGGAGCATTGTGGTCGATTATGATGTTGGCGTACCAATCTCCGCCCGGCAGTTCCGTGGCATCGAAGGTCACCGTCACGTCCGTGCTGTCATGCGGTGGCACAAGGCCAGCCTCCGGCGACACAAACAGCCACTCTATTTTTCCGCCGGACCAGGCAATGGCATTGTAGACCAACTGGTAGTCGTCGTGACCGGGTGTCCAGTGGTAGCTATTCTCCGGGATATGTGACCAGTAGACTCTTCTGCTTCCCATGGACTCGTCCACGGTGATGGCACCGTAGAAGGTTCCGATGTCGGCGGCGATGATCTCCGCCGTGGTCACTGCCAGACGCCAGTCACCCGAGGCCGGGGTCGCGGCATTGAGATCAGGATCCGGACACATATACGGTTCGGTCATGTTGGCCAACACCGGATGCTCAGGAGCAAGGAAGTCATAGTCGGTGAAATAGAATCCGCCCTGATACCAGCCGGGCCACAGGTAGGTCTCGGTGGGATCAAATCCCAGAAGCGTCGCAAAATTGGCCGGGTTGGTGCCAGCATTGTAGCTGTCCATGGTTCCCGAGGTTACAACCAGACCGCATCCCTCATCGCAGTACTGGGTTATGGCGGCTATCTCGTCAGCCGTAAAGATCCAGTAGAAATCAGGCGGAACGTCACGCCATGCATTGGACACGATCAGAACGTTTGCCTCGCTGGTGACCAGATCATGATAGGCGATGTAGTCGAAGTCCAAGGAGGAGTAGTCAATCACGATCTCCTGGTCACCGTAAGTGCTCCAGTTGGCATTCAGATAGTCCCAGAACGGCCAGTTGAAGTCCGTGCCGCCCCAGCAGTCCAAGACGCAGGCCTTGATGAAATCTTGCCTACCCGGTAGTCCAGCGCCTGCAGCAGCATTCTGCCTGGCGGCCATTATCTCATCAGCCGTCATCCTCTGCAGATCTCCTGCGGCAACCTGCTCGGACCCTGAGCCGGACAGGCTCGCCTGCTCAGCTAGGAAGGAGGCAACCCTCTGCTCATTGGCCTTGAGGATCTCGTAAATCTCCTGCTGGTTCTCTGCCCATTTCGAAGACAGAGGCGGAGTAACATCCTCAATGGTTAGCTCAAATGACAGAGTACCGTCGCCGTCGTTGACGATGGTCATGATGCTATCCTTGACCGTGCCGGGGAACATCTCCACAAAGAAGCTATCCGGCTTCACCCTGATGACGGGATCGGGTCCCACATGTACGTTGACCGGTATGGTGTCGTACTGCTCGTCGAAATCGTTGGTCTCGATGTATATCTCGGCGTAGTAGTCTCCCGGAATCAGCTGGTTACCGTCAACTCTCACGGTGATCTGCTGATCGCCGCCGATAGCTACGGTTCCGGAGGACGGAATTTCCTCCAGCCATGGCACTTCATCGCTCATCTCGAAGTTCAACGGGGCCTGACCGGTGTAGTTACCCACCGTGAGGTAAGCATCGGTGAACTGGCCCTCCAGAGCGCTGATATTCAGTAGCTCAGGATCGATGGAGTATTCCGGACCCAGAATCACCATGTGCACGGGAACGGTCGTCTGTCCTTTCGGCTCGGGCACATTGTGGTTGATGACGATGTTTCCGAACTTCTCGCCACCCAGTATCTGTGTGGCGTCGAAGCCGACGCTTACGTCAAAGAACGAAACCGGATCAACCACGCCTGAGTCTGGATTGACAGTTAACCATCCGCCGCCGTAGCAGGTCAGCTCGACATCGTCGACGATCCATATCCACCACAGACCATCGTTGTCTGGCGGGTCGTCCGCATGGAAGGCTATGTTGACCGTCTGTCCCGAATAAGCGGACAGGTCGATGGTGTACGGGAACTCCCACATATTGAAATCGCCGAGATCAGGAAGCTCGGTCAGATCAAACACAGGATCCCAACTGCTTCCACCATCCGTTGATACCTTCACCCAGTAGTGATCTCCGTACGGTGACCCCTGATACCCGTAAGTCCAGAAGGTCAGCGAACAGGTTCCGGCAATGGTGACCGGCATAGTGATCATCCACTCATCCTGGTGTCCATAATCCCACCACAGTCCAGCCGCATAGCTGCCCGAATGCACATCGTAATCGGTCTGCGACCAGTAACTGGGGATGGGATGACTGGTTCCGGTATGAGTCTGGATGAGGGACCAGCCGGGAGGAGGCCAGGAACCTTCAAAGCCCTCGGTGAAGCTCTGCCTAATGCCGGTCTCCTCTATCTCGATGTCAAACACCAGGTGTCCGGCTCCATCATTGATCAGCCTCAAAGTGGAATCCCTGTAGGTTCCCGCGTAGATCTCCACGTAGAAGCTATCCGGCTGAACAGCAATGGAGGGATCCGGTCCCACGTGCAGGTAAACCTTGTAGGTGATTGACGGATAGAGATCCGGGTCGTTGTTGTTTATGGTCAGCAGGCCTAGGTAATCACCGGCATACAGATTGGTGCAATCGATAGTCAGATCAACAGCTGTCGGCGGACTGCCTGCCGGCACGGTGCCGGAGGAAGGAGCCGCGGACAACCAATCAATATCCTCATCGATGCTCCAGATTAAGTCTCCGGGTCCGGTGTTGCCCAGATTAACCGTCTCGTGATGAACCGCACCCTCGGTTCCGGAGCTGACTATGCTGTCTGGCGAGACGGTCATGTCAGGAGCCAGAACCGTCATATGGGCAGGAACGGTATCAGCCGGGTTGTCCGGGTCGTTGCCGGTAATGAGGAAGGCACCGAAGAAGTCTCCGCTCAGAATTCCGGTGGCGTCAAAGGTCACATCAATAGTGTCCGTCTGACCCACGGGAACCGAACCAGACTCCGGACTGAAGACCAGCCAGGCAGGGGCAGCCGAGAATCTGATGGCCATGTTGTCATGCACATAGTAGGCATTGTAGACCACTTCCAGACCATCCGTTCCGTCGGCATTCTCGATTCCTATGGTGGCCTCATCCAGCCGATCACCGCCCATGGTAAGATACTGGTAGAAGATCTGGCCGTTGGGATACAGGATGATTTCCATGGTGTAGAGGCACGCGCTGCAGCCTAGCCTCTGCACCTCGTCGTATTCGATAATCAACCTGCTGCCATCATTGTAGTAGTAGATATCGCCGTTACCTGGCGGATACAGGTCATCCCAGAAAAGAGCCAACAGATTCTGGGGACCGGTGGGATCGGGGATGGAGTCATTGGTATAGGTTGTCACCGTGCTGGTGAAGCTCACCCACCCGTTGGAGCATACGCGAAACTGGGTGAAATCATTGTCGTAGAAGCTGAAGGTGAACCCGATGTCAAAAGGTCCAGCGTTCTGATCATCGCTCAGATCCAGCAAAGTAGCTCCCGGTTCTCCGGAGATCTCCACCCAACTGAAGGTGGGTCCACCCGGCTCATCCGAGTCGATCCAGCGATAGCCAAAGGCATCCGGTCCGCCCTGTCCCTTCTGGGGAGGAACGCCGCGGGTGAAATCCGCCTGACCCTTTTCCGGCTCCCTGTCAGCGGGCTTGCCATGATAGAGATTGCTGGAGTGAGAGGCAGGCTCGCCCATGAACATGGCGTCTTTCTTGCCCCATTCCTCGGTCTCGATCTCATAGTCCAGTTGTCCGCTTCCGGTGTTTTCGATGTACATCTCATCGTCTTCGGTGCCGTCAGCAGGCACTTCGACTGCAAACGAATCCGGAGATACGGACATTCCGGGGATTAAGCGTACCCAGATATGGACCGGTACCTCCACCGTATCTCCATCCTGCTTCTCTCCGGAGTTGGAGATGATGCGGATGGTGTTGTAGTAGTGTCCGTCCAGGCCGGTGGTATTGAAGCTCACCGTGATGGTGTCTTCCTCACCGCCCAAGGCCGAACCTGAGGTGGGGTCGACCGACATCCAGCCTACCGCGCTTTCCAGCTCTATGTTGTAGTCGAGCTGGCCTCCACCCACGTTTCCGATATACATATAGACGTCAAAGAAGCTATCCGGAAAGGGTTCCTCATAAATGCTGTCCGGACTGACCGCTATCTGGGTGGGGAAGTATGGCCCGGTCACATCATCGATGGCAAAGCCGTAGTTGTTGTAGTTGTCATAATGCCAGGCGATGTAGATGTCCTGACCCGCATAAGACGACAGATCCACCGTCTCCAGATGCCAATCTTTAGAATTGCTTATAATGGTATGAATTATGGCATACGAAGTGGTATCTGAGACATCCGCGTTAGTCGAGACCCTTACAAAGACTGTCTCCTCATATGAGGACGAGTGTACTCTCCACCAGAACTTCAGCTTGTCGCCATCCTGGGCTTTGAGTCTGGGCGTAATGAACCAGTCATTGTTCGGCAAATCGTAGTAGATGCGAGCACAGGCTGGGGCAGTATGATAGTAACTGGTATATCGCCTCCAGGCGTCGCTTCCATCAAAGTTGTATACCGTCCATCCCACTGGCGGGAAGTCGGTGTTGGTGAAGGACTCAAACAGCCCACCGAACCGATAGACATTCATCACCTGGGACAAGGTGTCATTCTCGGGCATCCCGTCGCCGGCAAGTTCGGTCCATATGGTGACACTATAGTTACACAGGGTATCCGGAGCCAACCAGTTCGGGTCAAAGATTATCTGCTCTGTCTCGCCTGGCGCCAAGCTCAAGGTGGTTGCCTCCTGGTCGGTATAAACATAACCTAGGGGACCATCAATCCTGAGCTTAACCGGCGCACCAGGGCTGACAGTCGAGCCTCCCAGATTCTGAACCGTGGCTTTGACCGGCAAGCTGGTGCCGGTCTGGACATCCCCGGGCAGATCATCAATGGAGATGGTTGCCATGTCGGCCGCCGGCACGTAAATCGGCGGCATCATAACGTCATCCACATAGACGTAGGGACCACCGGTGGCCTGATAGTGGAAGGCTAAGTAAATCTGACCCTTGATGCGCGCGTATGAACCCAGATCCACGGTTTTCTGCACATAATCATAGGTTAGTTCGTCGGTATGGAAGCTGTCCACGGCCACGAACGCACTGGTATCGCTACTGGTGGTTGAGACCTCGATGAAGAACCAGTCGTCGGTGTTTCCAGAATAGTATCGCCTTGTCCAGTAGAGAAGCTGGTCGCCGGTAGTAACGTCCAACTTGGGCGTGATCAGCCAGTGAGAGCCAGTAGAGTAGCTGCCTCTGGCCGCAGCCGCCCCAGTATGAGGGTAGGACGTATTCCGGGTCCAGCCCGTGCCTGCCGTGTGGAGCTCCAGCCAGTCTGTAGGCGGGAACGTGGTATCTTCAAAGCCCTCTATGGCATATCCCTCCGGATAGCCACTTACACTGATGGAAAGGGTGTCATCCGGCGCATATTCATCGCCCGCAAGCGCGGTCCACACTTTCACGGTGTATCCGGCAACGGTGTTGGGAACTGTCCAGTCGGGCGAGAAGGTTATCTGCTCGGTCTGGCCTTGAGTCAGGGTGCCGGTGTACTCCACATCTGTGTAAGTATAACCGGCGCCGTCCGATATCTCCAGGTTCACGGGAACATTGCTCTGAGTGTTGGCGCCCGTGTTCTGAACGGTGGCCTGCACCGTAACGGCGGTACCGCCTTCCAGAACTGCACCGTCGGAGGGGTTGTCTATGGACAGCGTGGCCATGTTGTCTGACAGCACCAGCTCCTCGGCCTCGAAGACATCCCCCGCGCCCGTGACGGCCACTTCCAAACCGGTGCGGTGCCGATTCAGATTGCCGACTGCCACACCGCGAGTGGAGCCACCGGCCCTGAACATCTGTTCCGAGTACCAGTTGTCGCCTGATCCGTAGACCACCCTGGCCTCGTACGAGGAGCCACCCCCACTCACCACCGCAATCTCTGCGCCTGAATTGGCCGCCAGGAAGTCGCCTACGATGATCTCCCCGGAGCTTCCCCAGCCGGTTGAGGGGGTGTAAAGGGCTCTTAGAGTCCAGCTCGCACCCGAACCGTACAATTCAAGCACTGCGCCGTGAGTGGAATAAGCGTAGCCGTTGTTGATAGCTATCTCCTCACCGGGGTTGCTGGCGTCGAAATCACCCACCGCCACGTCATACAGGTCGATGTCGACCCCATGATCGTACAGCAGGTCCGTTACCCAGGCAGCTCCGTCCCATCTTATCCTGAGAACACACTCCCCGTACGTCACGGCCACGATCTCGTTCCCGGCATAAGTGGCGTCGAAGTCGCCGATAGCAACCCCATACACACTTCCGTATGTGCTGGAGGTGCCATGGAATAACCTGGTGGTGTCATACGAACTCCCGTTCCAATGGGCCAGAAAGACGTGATAGCTGTTACTAAGCACTATATCGTCCGCGTAACCATCGTTATCTGCGTCACCGACCGCTATGTCGTAGATGTACCTGGGAAAACCACTGACCAACTCCGTCACCCATGCGGACCCGTCCCAGGAGACCTTCTTCAACTCGTAGGGAGAAGAGGTGCGTCCGTACAGCAGATCATTGTCTCCGTCTCTATCCGGATCGNNGCCCACAACATCCGTCCGCCAGATCATCGGCGGCGTGAAAGAAACGTCGGTGAAGAGCAGAACATTGTAAGGTGAGCCGTACTGGGTGGTGAAGATTCGGACGGTATCATCGGATGCGCCCATCAGTTTGTCACCGACGGCGACGTCGTACATTGTCGCAGTCCCGTCGTAGACTCTGGTAGTGTCCCAGGTTGCCGCCTGCGCAGGGACCGCCATGACCCACAAGGCCGCCACCATCACCAGCGCGCCACAAAGCCTTTTGGTTTTCTTGTTTTGTTTCATGTTACATCCTCCTGTGTCAACTCACAGATGCTATCTTCTTTCAGTTAAAACTCCCCCTCAAAAGAGCCGAGATAGCAATTGTTCAGAATTTATACTCGATAGAGCCTCCTTTCATACATATCGGTTGAGCAGTTCCGTTTATAACGAGTACTCCGGTATTGTACCTAAACAACTTGTGTCTGGGGATATAAAAACGGACAGACCTATTAGGTTCGGAAAACTACGATTTTCCGTTCAGTCTGCCTTTCTTTGCAGAAGGGGTAAGCCTAAAACTTTTACAATTACTTTGCTACTATGGCTCTTTTCAATTACAATATATCACGTATTCTACCCTTGTCAAGAGAAAAATAACATTTTCCCCTAAATTTTTTTGGGCATACAGGACAAAACCCACCCGCTTAGCCCCCTTACCTAATCTCCAAGTTGGTCTGTATCAAGCCCTAACCCTTGCCTTCTCTGCTCCGCGCCATACAGTATATTGGGACATCCCAGTCAACCGTAGTGGCTCCCGTTACCCAGCAGCCGCCCCCCGGGTTACTGGGGTAAACCCTTACAGCCGCGGACATGCCAGTCGTTACGATCCAACCCAACTGACGCCTGCTTCATCCCAAAACCAAATTGGAAGATTTGCCTTGCCTGCTGTAGGGGTACACGCTAAATTATGGACGAATGCCGAGTCTCTGCGTGGTTTACGCCTAAATAAGCGGTGAAGTTCAATGCAAGAAGGCTATCCCAGATTCCGTGACGACCTGATCATCAGCCAGCAGGAGTTCGAAAAGGTCACCTACTTCGTGATCAAAGATCCGGTCACCCAGAAGTTCTTCCGCATAAAGGAGTTCGAGTACTTCATATGCCAGAATCTGGACGGAAAAAGCTCACCCGAACAAATAGCTCAGAGGTTTGAGGGGCGTTTCGAGATTCAGCTCCCCCTGGAGACCTTGAACAAGTTCATCCACCGCCTGGAGAGCCTGGGATTTCTGGAAGGCCGGATGTCCGAGCGAGAGCTTGCCCGACTTCAATATCAAAAGAGGACTTTCCCGGGGAAGCTCCTTTTCATAAAGCTGAAGGGATTCGACCCGGATCGCCTTCTGAACGGACTGGTAAGGTACTCCAGGTTTCTTTTCACTCCCCCCTTCCTGATCTTTTCTCTGGTTATAATCTTCCTGGCCTTGGTCATAACCATCTCCAGCTGGGCCGATCTGGGTTATACCTTCCGGGGGATCTTCAAGATCGCCACCATCTTCAAAGTCTGGATAGCCATATTCTTGGTGGTGGTGTTGCACGAGTTTGCCCATGCGTTGACCTGCAAATACTTCGGAGGAGAGGTCCACGAAATGGGCTTCCTTTTGCTCTATTTCCAACCCTGTTTCTTCTGCAACGTAAGTGACGCCTATCTGTTCAAAGAGAAATCAAAAAGGCTGTGGGTTACCTTCGCGGGGGCATACTGTCAGATATTCGTCTGGGCGGTGGCTACGATTTTGTGGAGAATCACCGATCTGGATACCGGTTTGAATAGTTTCCTTTTCGTGGTCGTGATCACCTCGGGAGTAACCGTTCTTTTCAACTTCAATCCCCTCATAAAGCTGGACGGATATTATCTCTTGGCTGATTATGTGGAGATTCCCAATTTAAGGAGAAAGGCATTCGATTATATCTCGGCGGCTCTAAAGAGGAGGTTTTTGAAGCAAGACGCACCAGGAATTCAAGTCTCTCCCAGAGCAAAGAAAATATACGTCCGCTACGGAATCCTTTCTCTTCTGTATTCGGCCTTTCTGCTTGGCTTCATCGCCTTAAAGGCAGAGCGTTTTCTGGTGACCCAATTTGGATTGCTCGGATTTATCTTGTTTTTGGTTTTGGTTTTTCTTATTTTGAAAAGACCGATAAAAGCAACTTTGTCTGGAGCGACTCAATTTCTCTTTTTTGAAAAGGAGAAGCGTTTGGTTGCCAGAAGGATCATCATCTATACCGCTGTGCTGGCGGCACTGGTTCTGGCGCTGGTGCTGGTCAAGATGGAATTGAAAATAGGCAGCCCCTGTGAGATCAAAGCTCTGGAATACTTTGTCCTCAAGAGCTCGCCCAATGGAACCATAACCTCGGAGCTCTTTCAGGGAGGAAGCGAGGAAAAGAAATCGATAAATCTGCTCAGGCTCTTTGCAGACGATTACACCAGCTTGAACCTGGTGACCAGGGTCAAGGAGGGGCAGAAGGTGGGGCCCGGCCAGATCGTGGCGGAGCTTTCCTCTCCTTCCTACCTTTCTGACCTGAACCAGACCAAGGCAGCTCTGAATAAAGCCGAGGAAAACTACGCGCTCCTTCGGAAGGGAGCAAGAACGGAGGAAGTTCAGCAGGCAAAGGACTTGGTGGCTCAAATCCAAAGTGAGCTCAAACTCAAAGAAAAGGAACTTTCCAGAATCTCCGACCTTCACGGGAAGAACCTGAGCAGCAACCACGAACTGGAGCAGGCGCAAACCGAGGTATCGGTGTTCTCAAACCGACTCAAGATTGCCAAGAACGAGTTGAAGATAAAGGAGGATGGCGCCAGGCCCGAGGAGCTATCCATGGCGGAGGCGGAGATAAACAGGCTGCAAGCCAAGGCCAAATTCCTGGAAGACCAGATATCCGCCTCCCAGATAAAAAGTCCCATCCGGGGAGTGGTTACTTCTCTGAGTTCCGGTGACAATCTTTTGAGCATTGCCAATCTGGATACCATGCGGGCCTTAATCGAGGTGTCGGAGAAGGACTTAGACGTCCTGGAACAAGGACTTCCGGTCAAGCTGAAGGTGAGAAGCTATCCTTTCCGTTCTTTCGCCGGCACCGTGGCGAAGATTTCACACCTGGCCGAATTGGAAGGGCCCAAAAAGATCTTTCCGGTTACCTGTAAAATCGAAAATAGAGGTTATCTTTTAAAATCTGGAATGTCCGGGCACGCTAAAGTGTATTGTGGTAAGAGAAGGCTGTTCTCGGTCTTGTTCCGAAGAATAATCCGTTATCTCAGGGTCGAGGTGTGGTCCTGGTGGTAAAGAAGCGCTCTTTTGCTTCCCGGTCGGGCCGGGAGAATAAGTAATCCTCCCTGGCACGGCAAATGCTCAGGAGATGGGAAAGCAGGTATTGGAGGAAGGTGGTCATGCTGCAGGAGAAAGAAAAAAAGCTAGTTGCAGAGGTTTTGAAGGGTCTGGCAAATCCGGTTAAGTTGATCTACTTCACCCAGGAGCTGGAATGCCCCATGTGTCGGGAGACCCGGGAGCTTCTGAGCCAAGTGTCCGATCTTTCAGACAAGGTGTCTCTGGAGGTTTATAACTTCCAACTGGACAAACAGAAAGTGGAGCAGTACCGGGTAGATAAGATCCCTGCTACCGTGATAGAAGCGGACAAGGATTATGGCGTCAGATACTACGGGGCTCCGGTAGGATATGAGTTCGCCACCCTGCTGGCCGATATGGTGGATATATCCAAGGGTGAAACGAGCCTCAAAGTCGAGACCAAGGACGGCTTGAAAAACATCGATCAGAAGGTCCACCTGCAGGTATTTGTTACGCCAACCTGACCCTACTGCCCCCGGGCAGTTAGCCTGGCACACAAGTTCGCAATTGAAAGCAATTTGGTGACCGCAGATATGGTCGAGTCGACTGAGTTTCCTCACTTGGTACAAAGATATCAGGTGTTCGGAGTACCCAAAACGATAATCAACGAGGATCATTCCGTGTCTGGAGCGGTCCCCGAGGAAAAAATGCTCTCGGAGATTATGAAAGCCGTTCAAAAACCCGTATAACAGGGATAATGTTGAACCAAAACCCTCACAGGATAAGGAGCGTGTAAATGAAGTCCTTACGGATCACCCTGATATTGGTGTCACTGACCTTTCTGACAAGTGCAGTATGGGGGCAGAAGCCCGATAAACCCCGATTCCCCGCCGGCACGTACAAAACCACTGCTAAGATCCATCTGAAGGATGAGTACCGGATGTACGACAGCGCGGTGGCGATACTTGAAGAAGCGGTGCGCTTTTACGAAGATGACGCTGAATTGCGTTTCCTGTTGGGGAAGGCCTATTATCATACCAAGAATTTTCGGGGCATGGGAGAGCAGTTTGCTGCCGCAGAAAGCCTGAAAGGCAAGAAAGCCAAGTGGCTGGACGAGCTCCGTGCAGATAGGAATGAGGTATGGACTCAGGTCTTCAACCGGGGAGCCACCGCTTTCAACGAACAGAATTACGACACAGCTTTAGTCAGGTTTTCGACCTGCCAGGTAATCGATCCTTCCAACGTTAAGAGCTACTTGTACAGCGGCCTTGCCTATACCGTTAAGCGAGAATATGAGAACGCGCTCTCCTCCCTTGAGGCTGGGCTTGAGTTAGAGCCGGATAATCCCGAGATCTTGAGAGGCTATGGAGATGCCCTGTTCTACGCCGGAAGACAGGACGAGGCCTTGCAAACCTACAACAGAATCCTTGAAAAGGACTCCACGAACGCAGATTTGTTGTTCAACGTCGCCACCATTTACTACAACGCCGGGGATTACGATCAGGCCATTTCAAACTTCCAGAAACTGGTGGCCGAAGTTCCTGATCACAAGGATGCCTATTTCAACATGGGATCCGCCTATCTGCGCAAAAAGGTATGGGTGGACAGGGCGCTTGATTCGCTGAAAGATGAGTCCGGGGAATACCGAAAGGACGAAAAGTCCCAGGCCAGACTGAAGGAGCTGACCCAGGAGAAGAATGAGCTTCTGGCTTCAGCTCAGCCCGCCTTCCAAAAGGTCATGGAGCTTGACTCCACAGATCTGGAAACTCAGAGTGTTCTTGCTGAGATATACCAAGAACAGGGGCAATTTGATCAAGCTCTGGTAATACTCGAATCCCTGGTGCAAAAGGACAGCACAAACTGCAAGGCCTGGCAGCAACTGGCATTTATTTATGCCAAGAGTGACGTAGGAGAAAAGGCTAAAGAAGCCTTCCAGACAGCCCAAGACTGCTTCAAGTCGCAAGAATAGTATAGACTTAGATGTTCCTCGATTCGTCCGGGAGCATTTAGAACGATAAAAAAGTCGATTGACCTGTGGTTCAACGAGGGTGGAGTGAAAACTTCACCCGTTCGTTTTTCCATCCCACAGCGAAAGTCCCTGCTTGACCTGAGCTTGCGCTGGGGACCCTGTCTTCGACCCTGGGCTTCGGGGGCGGGCTGAGTGTCGAAAGGGGACCAAGGCGTGAACCGAGCTCATTTTAGTGGAATTTCGGATTATTCCAGGCGGGGTCTGCCAAGGCGCCGTGTATCCCGTAGATGCTACGGCAATCCAAACTTGTGTATGCCTCCCCTCCTCATGTATGGCCTTGCAGTAAGTATGAACCAACTTGCATAACAACATTGGACAGAACCGCTTGGGACGTCCCCACCGTTCTGTGAAGACTGACGCCTGCTCGAAGCACCTCGCATCGTCCTGACCGTATGTCATTACATATTAATCAGTTCCCACCCGGAGGTTCTTGATGGAGCATCACGTCCCACTCCCGCTCGAATCCCTCTCTTTCCCGTTGAACCGAAGCATTTCTGNNCGAAGCATTTCTGCGGCACATAATTTGCTTTTTTGTGAGGACAGAAACAATAACAAGCTGAGAATAGCGGCTGATCGATAAGGAGGATTCGATGCAGTGCTTCTTCTACGGAACGACTCGAGATGGGGCTTCTAAGGATGGTCAGAACGGGGTGGTCTCTTTTTCTGTTCCCGACTTAGGAATAGTTTTCCGGGCGCAATTCAAGGGTAACCCGGTTGAATGTGAGTACGCCGGCCTGCTGGCACTTCTGGAATTCATCGAGATCAATCCACATCTGTTTCAAAACAAAACCGTGGAGATCTTCAGCGATAGCTTTGTGGTAGTCAACCAGGTAAACCTGCAGATGGTTTGCAACAAGGATCTGGAGCCTTATCGAAACATGGCCCTGGTATACAAAAAGAAAATCCCTTTCAGTTTGAATTTGATTCCGGAGAAAGAAAATCCGGCTCAAAACGAGCTGGCTCAAAGATAGAAAAATCCTCCTTCATCCCCTTCTGCCAAAGAGAGCCTCCAGTGTTCCCTCGGAGGCTCTTTTTTATTGACAACCAAGTTCTGATTGCCTAATTTAAAAAACGATCTGCAGAACCGCGCAAAAATAGGCAATGGCCTTATCTTGAGAAAGACGGCAGGCACCGATCAACCAAACACCGATTCAGAAGAGAACTTATGGCGACGAAAATCACGTATGCTCAGTTGCTGAGCAAGCTGAAGCCCGGGCGGTCGGATCCCCAGGAGAAGGTGGAGCGGCTGTATCACTTCACCGGAGACGAAGATTTCCAGAAGGAGGAGGCCTGGAGGAAGATCGTTTCGATTCTGGTTCCTGAGAATCTTAGGATCTTCAACCTGGATATGTTGTATGGCGCAGAGATCAGTGCGGACCAAATCATCAACAGAGCCTCTACGTCGCCCGTCAACGCAAAAAGGCGCGTGGTGGTGGTGTTTGACCTGGACAAGCTTTCCACCTTCTCCAAAGATGTGTTGTTATCATTCTTGCCCAGGCTCCCGAAGTCGGTTTGCGTCATTCTTCTTTCCCCAAGGATTACTCTTCAGACGAAGTTTTATAAAGCACTGGGACGGCTCGCCGCCACAGTTGAGTTTCCCAGACTCTGGGAGAGTCAAATTTCGGCCTGGATAACGAACAGGATAGAAGAGCAGGGCAAAAAAATCGAAAGAAATGCCGTCCAGATATTACAGGACCTTATTGGAAACGATCTCTACGCACTGGCCAGGGAGATCGACAAGCTGGTGATCTATGTGGGGGCGGATGAAACCATCACTCCCGCGCACGTGGAATCAGTGGCAGGACTATCTCGAGCTCACACTGTCTTCCAGCTAATCGATTCCGTTGGGGAAAAAGACTTAAGCAGATCGCTTCAGGTGTTGAGGAACCTGATTCTGGCCGGCGAAAGACCGGGGGGAATAATCTACTGGCTTACTGCGCACCTGGAGAAGCTTGTTCTGACCAAGGAATTCTCGCCAAGCCAGGGCACAAACCTTGCTTCGTTTCTCAGGACAAAGCCATTTCTGGCATCGAAATACCAGAGGCAGGCTCAGAATTTCAGCGTGGAGGAATTGGAAAAAGGCCTGATTCTTCTGTACCGGGCGGATGTTGATCTAAAATCCAACCGTATGCCGGATAAGATAATTCTGGAGCTATTAACATACAACCTTTGTACCCTGTGAGGCCTAACCTCCCCCTTTGACAGCCTCTCCATAAAATGGAGAGGCCGACGGTGTTGAGCAGAAAACGGTGCTTCATCTTGTTTTTTTGATGCGAACCCAAAAATTTTGGGAATAATCTTGAAATTGGTCTGTATTCTATCAGGCGGTAGCGTCGATGAGCAGAATTGAGGGGCAGACGCCTTTCAATGCACAAAGTGACGACCAGCTGATCGCAAGAGCGCAGGAAGGTGATTCACATTCCTTTGATCTCTTGGTAAGACGTTACCAGAGAAAAATTTACTTTCTGGCCTATCGTATGGTCAAAAATCACGATGCTGCCGATGACGTAGCCCAGGAGACTTTCATCAAGGCGTATTTCGCTATCAAGTCGTTCAGGATCGGGTATAGTTTTTATACCTGGCTGTACCGGATATGCATGAACTTGAGCATAAACTTCCTGAAACGCCAGAAGCTGTTCATACCGGAGAGCCAGTTTGAAGAACAGGTAAGCCCCTTGGAGAAGGAGGCAAGCGGGGCTGATCCTTCCAGCCAACTTGCCTTAAAGGAGATCGAAAGCAAGATAGAGAAGGCTATAGATTCGCTCCCGCCAAAGTATAAGGCTGTGTTAGTCTTGAGGTTATACGAGGACATGAGCTACGAGGAGATTGCCAGGACCCTCAAAATATCTGCAGGAACGGTGATGTCCCGGCTTTTCCGAGCGAGGGAGAGGATGCAGGAGATGTTAAAGGAGTATAAGGAGTAAGCCAGTTGAGTTGTGAAAGATTGGATAGGTTGATTCACCTCTTTTTGGATGGGAGATTGGATCAAGATCAGGAAAGGGAGCTGCAAGAGCATCTCTCCAAATGCGAAAGATGTGCCAAAAGGCTGGCGCTGTTTCAAAAGATAGAAGGAACGGCAAAGAGAATCCCTGCAAAAGAGCCTTCCCAAGAATACTGGAATTCTTTCTCCAGCCGGCTAAGAGCCAAAATCACTGCTCGGGAGCAGGAGTCGCCTGGTTTTGGTCTGAAGAAAGCTTTGGAGAGCATCTTCGCCTACTCTCCCCTGAAGATCAAGGTAGCCGCCGGTCTCGTATCTATAGTGTTGGTCTTCATTATCGGAAAACTGTATATCGATTATAAGGGACAGGAAATAGTCCCCAGCCAAGTTACGGTTCAGCCTGAACAACCACCGCCGCTTGAGATTAAGGACATGGAGGAGGAAGCTCTTCCTGCAGCCGGAACCAAAGAGAGAGCACAGCCCATTCCCGAAAAGCCCGAAGTTCAGAAGGAACGTGTTGTCCCCGTTTTCGAATCAGAGAAAGTAAAGGAGGTCCAGGAGACGGCGAGGGGCAAAGCAGACGTACTGACCAAGAAAGGAGAACCTGCTCCTGAACCCGAGGCTGGGGAAGAAATGCCGTCGGTTGGCATCCCTGCCCCGCCAGAGAGACTCGTAGAACAGGCTGAAGAACTTCCCAAAGCACAGTTGGAGACCGCGAAAGCGGAACCGGTTGGCGCAGGAGTTGAAGAAAAAGCCAAGGATAAGGAATCCAGAGACATAATGGCTCCCAGAGAGGAAGCTGCCAAAGTTGTCGGAATTCCCGAGCCGGCGGAAGTTGAAGAACCCAAACCCAGGCAATTCGTTGTCCGCGACCTGAGGGCATCCGTCCGAGCGGTTGCGCCAGCGGAGCAATATCTGGCACGCGAGATGACAATTCCGAGGATCGAAGAAGATGATACTCTCATGCGGGCGGAGGATTTGGCACAAGCAATACAGGTGTGGAAAGCTTATATCGAGAAAAATCCAGAGGACTCGTTGACCAAAGAAGGATATCTTCAGGTAGCAACTGCATACTATCTTCTGGCAAAGCTCACCGCTGACACTACAAGAATCTCCGAGGGCTCCAAGACTATAGAAGAATACATTCAGCAGGTTAAAGACAGAGAGATTAAGGATGAATTGAACGATCGACTAAGAAAAATCGAGGCGCTGAAGCAGAGATAGGATTTCTTCTGGAATATCTCCTTTCATGACTTGTATAAGAGCTAGGAGGGCGCATTAGAAAGTTGACCTTGAACTTTAAACGCTTCTTTCTCAAAGGAGGTCGGTCATGAAGAGGATATTTGGCTTGACTTTAGTCTCGGTGCTCTTTTTCAGTGCCATAGCGTGTGCTGACGGTTTCATCATCCCTGTGCCGCCGCGCCCCGATGGCCCTTTCCCCCCTAATCTATCAATAAAGTATCACCATGTAGACATAGAAATCGACAACCAGGTCGCGCAGACCTCGGTGGATCAGGTCTTCCTAAATAACCATCATCGAGATATCGAGGGGACCTATATCTTCCCGATACCAGAGGACGCCTCCATCTCAAAGTTCTCCATGTTTGTGGGAGGTGAGGAGATAAAAGGGAAAATACTGGACAAACAGGAAGCCCGAAGGATCTATCAGGATATCGTCCGAAGAAAGAAAGATCCCGCTCTCTTAGAGTATTTCAAGGACGGCATGTTCAAGGCTTCGGTCTATCCCATCCCTGCTCATGGCGAAACGCGCATCAAGCTCTACTATTCGGAGATTCTAAAGTTGGGCGGAGGAATATGCGGTTATCGCTATACCCTGAACACGGAGAAGTTCTCCAAGGATCCGCTGCAGAGCGTGAAGGTCAACGTCGACATAAGCTCGAAGACGCCGATAAAAAGCATCTACTCGCCATCGCATAACATAAAGATCGACAAGGAAGACGATTACCATGCCCGGGTGACCTACGTGGAGGAAAACACCCGACCGGACAAGGACTTCTTGCTGTATTATACTGTTTCCGATAAGGATATCGGCTTCAATCTTCTTCCTTTCGAAGATGAGGAGCACCAGGGTTATTTCCTGGCTATGATTTCTCCTCAGGTGGAGGTTGCCGCGGACAAGACGTCCAGCAAAAGCATAATCTTCATTCTGGACACTTCGGGAAGTATGAAGGGACAGAAAATCAGGCAGGCTAAAGGAGCGCTTTCTTTCTGCCTGAACAGCCTGAATGAGCGGGATCGGTTCAATGTAGTCGATTTCGATGACGAGATAAGGAGCTTCAAGCCGGGGCCGGTTCGGGCAGAGCAGGACAACATCAGGGAGGCTCTCTCTTTTGTGGATGAATGCGAAGCAGAGGGCGGAACCAACATAAACGATGCGCTGACCACTGGTGTCAGGCAAATCGAAGATGTAGATGGAGCTTCTTTTGTCATCTTCCTAACGGACGGTCTTCCCACCGTGGGGCAGACGGATATAAACACCATTCTGACCAACGTGAAAGACGCCAACCGGTCTTCGACCAGGATATTCGTATTCGGTGTGGGGTACGACGTGAACACCCGCTTGCTGGATAGGTTAGCCCAGGACAATCAC
>JABAOH010107631.1_pt1 | contig 20712 bp, 17 predicted proteins | sample 7062181 | NCBI WGS metagenome assembly JABAOH01 (sample SAMN14538630, study PRJNA623070) | marine sediment metagenome | biome: marine biome [ENVO:00000428]; feature: marine pelagic biome [ENVO:01000023]; material: deep marine sediment [ENVO:00002113]; isolation source: pool of 5 deep marine... | reverse complement strand
GGGGTCCACTTGCGCACGAGACGTTGACGATTCAGCTCGACGCACAAGACGCGCCGGGGGTATTCCCGAGACCAGCGCCAGCCGAGCGTGTCCGGGTGGAGATTGTAGGTCGCGTTCTCGGCGACATCGATCTTGATCGACCTGTAACGCCGGCGGACTTCGTCGACGAGATCGGGGGAGGCCAGCGACTCGCCGTCCGGGGGCATGGTGATCAGATCCACATCGGGTCTCTTGGACCACTTGCGCCGGTTGTTCGGTTTCCACGCTTCGGCCAACTGCTCGACGATGTTCCCGTTGATGTTCGAGAGGTCGACGGTGCGCGGGGCGTAGGTGTGCAGGATCAACGCCTGACCGCCTTCGCCGCAGACCTCGGCGTAAGCCCGCTCGGCCTGCGCGACGTAGCTCTGGTGGTATGCGGTGATCGTGTCGATGTCTGCGGGGTCGGTGACGTAGTCCGGCACTCGTGGCGTGACCTTGGGGTTGCCGTTGGTCGCGCCGGGCGTGCGGTTGCAGTCGATAAACGTCCGCGGCACGAGGCTGCGGAGGATGCGGATCTTCAATTCCGGCTGGCTCTTCAACAGGCCGCGCGCGATCGCGACCGCCGTTTCCGGCGCGCCGACGTCGGTGTTGACATAGAAGAATTTGATCAGGTCGTCCGGGTAGTCGCCCTTCAAGACACCGCGGAGCGACTCGTAGTGCAAGAGCCGCGTGGCACCGTGGGGCACCTCGATCAACAGGTCGGGGGCGGCATGCGGATCGGCCCGGCCGCCGGCGACCACACCGGTATTGCAGACCCCGGCCACGGATATCGGCTGCTCTCTCATCTCTGTAGCTCTAATATGACCGGCGCGTGGTCGGATGCAATCAGACCGTCCTTTTTCTTACGATAGTCGCGATCGACCTCGATCGAGCGCACCCGCTCCCGGACGCGGGCGGTGCCGAGCAGCAGGTCGATCCGCAGCCCCAGGTTGCGGTGGAATGCCCCGCCGCGGTAGTCCCACCATGAAAACATCTGCCTTTCTGGGTGTTTTTCGCGGAACAGGTCGGTGAAGCCGAAATCGAGGAGGGCGCGCAACCGCTCGCGCTCCGCGGGCGTGTGGTGCACGCTTGCGGGGTCCTCGTGCCAGCTGTCGATCGGCTCCGGAACGATATTGAAATCGCCGCACAGGATCTCGACACCGTTCGGGTCGTGGTGGTCGCGGAAATAAACCGCCAGGGTCTCGAGCCACCTCAGCTTGCGCGGGTAATCCTCGTGTTCGACCGACTTCCCGTTGGGGACGTAGACGGTGGTGAACACGAGCTCGCCGATCCGGCCGCTGATCAGACGCGAACCCATCTCGTCACCACCCGGCAGACCCTTGGCAACGATCTCTAGCGGCTCGCGGGAGAGGATCGCGACTCCGTTCCAGCCCTTTTGCCCGTGGGCGATCGCGTGATAACCGGCGCCGCGGAGCTGCTCGTGCGGGAACTGTTCGTCGGTCAACTTGAGCTCCTGGATCCCGACCAGGTCCGGTTGCCGGGCCGCGAGCCAGTGCAGGACGAAGTCGAGCCGCGCGCGCAGGCCGTTGACGTTCCAGGTGGCGATCTTCATCGCGTGTCCCGGTTGCCGGGTACCTGGACGATGCGGTCGTCGTCCTGGCACCAGGCGGTCAACGGACCGCCGTACACGCAACCCGAATCGAGACCGATCGTGCGCTCGCCGCGGTAATGGCCGCGGCGTGCCCAGTGGCCGTGAACGATACGCGTCTCCCCGCTGTAGTAGGCATCCCACGCGCGATACGGCTCCACGCAGGCGTCCGGCGGCCCCGTCTCCCGGGAGAGCCCGCCCTCCGGCGTGCAACAGCGCACCCGTGTGGCGGCAGAGACGGATTCGCTCTGCAGCCACGCATCGTCGTGCGTTCCCGCATTGAACTCGGCGGCCAAACGTTCCAGGTCGCTCCATCCGGGCAAGATCCCTGCATGGACGAGCCAGGCGTCCTCCGCCCCGTTGCACGGGGCGGGCAGGTGGACCAGCAACGGGAGGCGGCGGAGGGTCTCGAGCAGATCGTCGCGATCCGCGGCGGAAAACAGATCGTCCAGCGTATCGCGCTTACGCGGCCAGGTGCCGGACGCGGCGAGCAGGGCGTAGACATCGTGGTTCCCCAGGACACCACGTGCGCCGACGTCCTTCCACAACCGGAGGGCCTTGGCGGAGTCCGGCCCACGGTTCACCACGTCACCGACGGACCACAACTCGTCGCGCCCGCGGTCGAACCGAATCTCCTCGAGCAACCGCTCGAGCGGCTCCGCACAGCCTTGAAGATCACCGACCACCCAACGCAACGCGTCCTCCACCGGCAGTGTTTTCAGCCCCTGTTTGACCGTAGACGGCCCGGGCCACAGATTCTAGCGACAGCTGCAATCCCACGCGCCCCATCATTTGCGTCGTAGGTGCGCTCAGGGGCCTTCCCCGTTCCGACCAACGCCGGTCACGAGGAAATACGAGATCGGATCGGCCGACGTGTCGTCGAAGAGTGTGTCCGTCGGGTCGGCGTCCTCGGAGGTAACGTCCGAGAAATTGGCCGGCTGGCTCGGATCGGTCGCGCGGTAGACGCGGTAGGACGTCAAGCACGAGTAGGGCCACCACTCGAAACGTGCCACGCCGGAGAACATCTCGGCGCCGCGGAACTTCACTTCCGGTGGAGCAGGCTCCGCAGGCCGGCCGTCGATCTCCAGCGACCAGGCGTTGAGGGTTCCGTTGTCGCCGCCGAAGTCGTCGGTGACCTCCAGCGTCCAGGTGCCGTTGGCCGGCTCACAGGTGTAGACCGACAACGGATCCAACGAGCTGAGGTCCACACCGTACGTGCCGATGATGTCGTCCTGAGAACCGCCGGAGTGGTCGTGCAGCGTCACCCGCGTCCCCGCCGGCGAGACCAGCTCGACCAGCAGGTCGCCGATGTAGGTGTGGGTCAGGTCGATCGCGACGCGTACCGCGACGATCTCCGCCGCGATGGCGGAGACGATCTCGCTGGAGACGGGTTGCGGGCCGCTGTCGGAGATCCCGTAGGGAACGTCGGTCGAGGGTAGGCTCTCGTTGATCGCCGCCCCGACGTCGATGAAGAACGGCTCGGACTGCCCGACGCCCTGGTCGGTCACCCACTGCAGCGCGTAGCCGGCGCGGTGGCCTGCGGGCGTTGCGGTATCGAGGAGCACGTCGTAGTGCGGCGCGGCGGACGACGCGGTCGCCCCGACGCCGATGTCCGGGTAAGCGGCATGGGCCTGCGTCACCTGCCCGTAGTACCCGGTGGGGATCAGCTCGGCGTTCACGTTCGTCGCCGTCTGACCGAGGTTCTGCAGTGTCACGGCGAGCGTCGAGGATTCGCCGGGGTCGAAGATGCCGTCGCCGCCGTCCTGCAGATCGAAAGCGAACGCCTGCAGTTGAGTCGGGGACGGCACGAGCGCCACGTCGACCACGGTCGACGGACCGTCGTTGATCGTCACGGTCGGGAATGCCTGGGGCTCGTAGTACGGCGCGCTGACGTTCAGCTTGTAGGTCCCCGGCGCGACGACACGGTGATAGTCCCCTACCTCCGGGTCGGTGTAGGTCGGGTGCGGGCTGGCGTCGAGGTGGATCGTCGCCGCCAGCGGTAGTCCGGTCGTTTGATCGGTCACCAGCCCACGCACGCCCTCGTGAGCGCGTTCCATGTAAGCCAGCATCGATTCCAGGTTGTCGGCCCAGAAGTCCGGTAGCTGGTTCGCCGGAGGCCACTTGATCGAGCTGACCTCCACGAGCACCTCGTGATCGCCGTGCCAGACGTAGTTCCAGTCCTGCATCCCGCCGTTGATCGCGTACCAGTCGGCGCCGTTGGTGATCCCGTCGTCCCAGGCGGGATGCGAGTTGCTGGTCGACATCGGCGGGTTGTTGTCGGCGTAGGTCCGGGCCAGCCGCACGAAGGTGTCGTGGTCCGGCTGGGGCGTGGGGCTGAACGTATCGGTGCCCGCCGGGTTGCTGTCGAACGGGTAGTTCGCGACGAGTGCCCCGCCGTGCATGTTGGTCGCCAGCGTCGAGGTGTGCTGAGCACGCCAGGCCATGATCGCGGCGGTTTCGGGGGCTCGCCCGGCACTCGTGTTGACCGGATCGACGAACTGGTCGGGGAAGTCGCGGTTGAGATCGACGCCGTTGGCGTTGTACCGGCTGCCCGCCTCGGTCCCGTCCGGATTCATCGAGGGCATGATCCAGAGCTCGGTCGAGTCGACCAGGTTGGTGACACGCGGGTCGGACCCGTAGTTGTCCGTCATGTAGTCGATCAGGTTGTAAAGCAGCTCCTTGCCGACGACCTCGTCGCCATGCATCGAGGAGATGTAGGTCACTCCCGGCTCGTACTCCTCGACATCCGGGTTGTCGGTCAATTTGACGATCCAAAGGTGCTTGCCCAAAACGGTCTGTCCGATGCTGGTCAGCCGCACGATCGAGGGATGGTCGGCGGCGATCTGTTGCAGGTCCGCCTCCAGCGTCGCGTACGTGTGGTACTGCGCGGCGACCGCCCCTTCGGGCGTGTGCACGGTCTCGGCCGCCTGCATGCGGGCCAGCTCGGCCATCCGCGGGCCGTCGTCCGGCAGCCGCGTCGCGCTGAAGCCGGCGTTCTGAAGCTTCGCCAGTTCCTCCGCGTTGACGTAGACGCGGGCCCAGCCGTCGAACGCCGCATCCACGTTGAAGTCGAGGTTGCGGAGAAACGCACGCGCATCGCCGTCGATGTCCAGCTCGACGCGCACGGGAAACGGGTGCTCGGCGGCGACTCCGATGCCGGAGCCCAAGACCAGAGCCACGACCACGAGTCTTGTGGAGTGGGTCATTGAGCGACGTTTTACGAGTTCCCGGGGTCGGCGTCAACCTCGCGGGGCTCGATGGACAACAGCTGCATCTCGAAGACGAGCATGCCCTGCGGACGGTCCTTGCGTCCGCCGTAGGCCAGCGCCTCCGGGATCCATACCAGACGTTTCTCGCCGGTGACCATCGAGAACAGCGCCTCGTTGAACCCCGCGGGCATCGTCTCGTTCAATTCGAACCGCCCGGGGCGGGCGTGCGCGTACGACGAGTCGAACACCTCCCCGTCTCCGCTCCAGATCGTGTACAGGATCTCGACCGTGTCGCCTTCCTGCGCGTGCAGCTCACCGGTACCGGGTTGAAGCACCTTCCAGGCAAGCCCGCTCTCCGAGCGCTCCGCGTCATCCGGAACGGTCATCACGTTCTCCCGGTCGTCCGGCTTGGACATGAAGGAGAGCAGCTTCATGTCGAAGACCACGGTCTGGTCGAGCGTGGTGCGCCCGTCCAGCTTGGTCAGCTCCTCGGGGATCCAGATCAACCGCCGCTCGCCCGGGACCATCGTGGAGAACGCCTCGCGAAACCCGTCGATCACCAGGTGCAGTGTGAACGCACGTGGCTGCCCGCGGTGCAGCGTGCTGTCCAGCAGCTCCCCTTCGGTGGTCCAGCCGTGGTACTCGACGAGGACGGTCGCCTCGCCCTCCGGCGATCCCTGGGCGCTGTCGCCCGTCTCGAGCACGACCCAGGCGAGGCCGGATTCCGAACGTACGGCGTCCTCGGGAGGTGTCTCGAGGTGCGGCGGTCGTGCGGGCCCACGCTGGATCGCGACCAGGGTCACGTCAAAGACGAGCATCCCCGAGGGTCGGTCGCCGCCCTCGGGATAAGCCAGCCTTTCGGGCACCCAGAACCGACCCGTCTCACCGACGGAGAGCAACTGGATCCCCTCCTCGAACCCCGGGATGGCCCCACCGACGCGGAACCTGCGCGAACGCTTGCCGACCTCGGTGGTGTCGAAGACCTTGCCGTCGGCCGTCCACCCGGTGTAGCGCACATCGACCGTGTCCGTCGGGCCGGGCCGCTCGGCAGCGGCGGCCGGCTCCCCGAGGAGGCGCCACACCAGACCGCTTTCCGTTCGAATCGCCCCCTCCGGTGGTGCCGTCAGATCGGGCGGAGCGGGGATGTCCGGCAGGGTGCTCCGCGGTGGCGGGCTCGTATCCTCCCGGGCGATCGCACCGGCCAGCGGTACGAGCAGCCCGATCGCGACGACGACGACCGGGAGTCTCTTTCGGGCGTGGCGCATCCGAGTAATGTGCCGTGGAAACGGACGGGTCGCAACCGCTGCTATCGGGGGTGTGTTCGAGAGCTCTTCCGGTAGTCCCGCAGGAGTCGCAGCAGATCGGCCGGACCGACCGGCGAGTGACCCGACGCGCGGTTGGCTCTCCCGATCTCGAATGCCAGCCGCCACTGCGCGAACAGCGTGCGCCAGGCAGCGAAGAGAGTGTGGCGTGGATCGTAGATGTGGGTCGCCTCGGAGGTCACGCCGTTGAGCTCCAGGATCTTGAAGCGCTCGCCCGCGGCAAACGCCTCGGGATCCTCCGTGCGCACGTCGTAACGTCCGAAGTAGAACCCGTCGAACCCGGCGCTGATGCGATCGATACGCTCGGTGAGCGCCGGGGTGTTCAGGCGCGCGCCGTCGAGGAAGATCGCGCCGCGACAGTGGGTCCCCAGCTCGACGAGTTGGACCCGCTCCCCTTCGGCGGGGGTGTCCTCCCGACGGTCGCCGAGCAGACGGAAGTAGTGGTCGGCGATCGCGACGGCTCGCGGGTCGGAGAGGATCAACCGTCGGAGCGTCGAGAACCCGTCGCCGACCACGATGGGCAGTTTTTTTTCTGTGATCGAGATGATCCGGCCGCGCGGCTCTCCGGGACGCCGGACATAGAACAAGCCGAATTCGTCTCCCGGCACGTATTCCTGGACGAGCAGGTCGAAGCTCGCGTCGTCGAGGTAGGCACGCGCCTGTTCCTCGTCGCGCACGATCGCCACCCCCGAGCCACGCTGCCCCGCGTCCGGCTTGAAGACCAATGGATAGTCCAGTCCGTGAGTCTCGCGAAACGCGTCGATGCGTGCGAGGCGCCGCTCGAACGACTCTCCCGCGGGGACCAAGTCGTGGCGGGCGACGTACCCGGGAGAGTCGGCAAGGCCGCGCAGGATGGCGTGCTTCGACTCCGAGATGAAGCCCGAGGCCTCGATCGCCGGGTTGGCGGCCGTGAACAGCAACGGGCTGCGGAAACGCAGGCCGAGCCACGCCACGTAGAGGACGACCGGCGGATAGAACAACCACGCCGGCCAGAACTCCCAGCGCGTCCAGCGACGCCACGTTCCCAGCAGCCGGCGCCGGCCGCGCCAGGTAAACGTAGGCACGATCAACCGGACCATGATCAGGATCCAGACGCCCAGCAGAAGTAACGCGGCGAGCAGGTGCTGCTCGAGCCACTCGAAATAGCCCAACGCCCGTTCGCCGATCACCGCCGAGATGCCGACGAGCAGGGGCGTCCAGACAGCGACGGCCAAAGCGAAGTAGATGCCGAAGCGCCACGCGCTGGTCCTCAACACGCCCGCGGCGAAGTAGGTCGGCAGGCGTAGCCCGGGGACGAAACGGCTGATCGCGATCACGGCCGGCCCGCGGCGGTTGAGCCAACGCGAGGACGCATCGACTTGCTCGGGCCGGATCAGCCACTTCAGCGGGGCGTAGGCGAGAGCCGGGCGCCCGAACCAACGACCCGCCGCGAACAGCAGCATGTCGCCGATGAAGATGCCGACGCAGCAGGCCACGACGCCCGCCACGAACGGCAACCGCCCCTGCCCGGCGAGCAACCCGACGACGATACAGGTCAGGTCTTCGCTGACCAGCGTCGCCATCGCAATGGAGACGAGGAGCAGCACGAGCGCGAAGCCGTGTGCCGCGGGCACGTCGCGGGGCTCGAACGCGGCGGCAGCCCGGACGATGCGGTCGGCTTGGGCATCGGCACGCCGCGGCGCGCGACCGTCCTCGACCGCCTCGAGGAACGCGTGTAGCCGGGGCACGATCTCGTGCCCGTCGCGGAACACCATGAAGTGGTCGTCGGCCAGCATCACCAGCTCGGCGTGCGGCACGATCCGTGCGTGCTCGTAGGCCGCTGCGGGGGCAACGAGCGGATCGGCGTCGCCGTGAAGGATCAGCATTGGCGGCTCGAAGCCTTCGAGGATGCCGCGCAAGGGTCGCTGGTCGGTGTCGTAGAAGTTGCGAGCGTAGGGCCGGCCGAAGAACAGGTCGTCAAACAGGCCGAAATGCGGGACGCCGGCCTCGACGAAACGGATCGCCGCGAGCTGCACGCCGTGGACCACGTGATTGACGCGGTAGTCGCCGAACAGCTCGAGCTCCTGGACGCCGATTGCCGACAGGAGGGTCAGCGACGCGACACGTTCGGGTGCGGCGCGGTAGATCTCGAGTCCGACGCCGCCGCCCATCGAGAAGCCGACGACGTGCACGCGATCGACGCCGAGACGTTGCAGCAACTCGACGCAGTACGTCGCGTGCGAGCGGATCGAGTAGTCCGGCGCCCAGACGGATGAGGCGCCGAACCCCGGAAGATCAGGCGCGATCAGGCGATAACGGTCACGCATCCGCGGGACGACCGCACGAAAATCGAATCGCGAGCCCGGGCTACCGTGCAACAGCAGGACCGCGGGAGCATCGCGCGGCCCTTCATCGCGGTACACCAAGCGCAACGGGTGGCCGCGTTCCCCGTCGGCGTACACCGCGGCGATATCGAGCACGTGGTCGGGCGGCTCGACGAGCGGTCGAGGTTCGCTGCGTGTGGCGCGGATCAGGTGAGACGCCGCGAGAAGCACGAACCACGCGGCGAGAACGAGGACGAGGCTTCGCTTCATCCGGCCAGTTGGTCAGCCTCGTTCCAGTGCGCGAGTGTGGAAGGTGCGATGCCGAAGCCCGCTTGTTCGGGTTCGAGCTCGTAGCCGAGACGCTCCAGTAGCGAGACAATCAACGCGTAGTGGTGCACCGTGTGGCTCATGAGGAACTGTAGCTCGCGGTGCAAAGTCGAACCACACCACTCGGGAACCCCTTCGACGGGTTTTTCGGAACGTACCTTCAACGGACGATCGAGCGCCGATACGTCGATCGCCGCGAGCCGGTCGGCGATCTGCTCCAGCCGGTCGGCGGCCGCTGCGCGCTCGGTCTCCAGTCGCTTGTCCCGGCTTCGCGCGGCGTAGTCCACCGCGTCGTCGTTCTCGAGGCCGTGGAGGAGGCACTCGTAGAAGTCGATGCAGTGGCGGAATTGGCTTCCGACACCGCCGCGGAACGTGCCGCCAGCTGAGCGCGTGAACAGACCGTCGTCCATCTTTCGGACGAGCTCGGCGCCCTGACGTAGGTAACCGATGCTGTCGTCGGCCGGGTGCCGCTTGAGACTCATCGAAGAACTCCTCAACCCACCGCTTCGAACTGCTGCTCGATCGCGTGGTGCAGACGCGTCGCCAAGACCTTGCGGTCGCCCGCGCGGATAGCTTCCGTTCCGAACGTCAGGCTAGCGTCAAATCCTGGCATCGCCAAGAGTTGCACGATGTGGGACATGAACTTCATATCACCCCACCAGCAGATAGCCCGTTCCGCGGGAAGACACTCCTCGCGGGTGCGGTAGGTCACGCTGGCGTAGTGCACGGGACGCTGGCTCCGCACGGCCGGCTCCAGCAGGGACGGGCGAAACGGGGCGACCCGGTCGCCGCGGCCGGTGGTGCCTTCCGGGAAAAAAACCACCCCTCGACCGCTTTCTAGCACCTCCTCCATGCTCTTCACCATCTGCGGCAGGGTTCGCTTGACGTCCCGGTCCAGGAACAGGGTGCCCAGCGAACGAACGATGCTGCCGATCAACGGCCAGTCCTGGACCTCCGCCTTGGAGATGAAAACACAGCGGACCTGAGAGCCTATCAGAATCACGTCCACATAGCTCAGGTGGTTGGAGACCAGCACGAAAGGGGCCTCCGGGGGCTCGCCGGTGACCTTCACCCGCATGCCCATGATCCCCGAAATGATCTTCGAGGCCTGCTGGAAGACCGCGGTCCGCCAGCGGTCGCCGCGGCGGCCCCGCAGGCGGGCGATCAGCCCTCCGGCGGTGGCGGCGACGTACGTCATCGAGCACACGATGCTCACCGCGACTGCTCTGAGGATGACTCGAGGCCACTTCATCCTCCGAAGAATAACGCACGCGTCACTCCGTCAAGCTGGCTCACGTCGAGGAGCACGAGGTAGTCGATGGTCTTGAAGGTGCGGTCGATGGCCGGTGGACCGCATACCTTGGCGCCGTAACGCATGTAGGTGCGGAACAGTTTCGGGAGCTTCACCGGCTCCGGAGGTGGGCCGGGATCGAACCCAGCTTCGTAACAAACCCAGTCGGGTTGGGGCTGCACCCGGTAGTCGGGATGGCAGTGGTCCCGCTCCTCGAGGTAATCCATCACCCGTTTACCCATGGCGGGGTCCTGGCTGGTCAGCGAACAGCAACCGAACAGGTAGCGCTTGGCGTTCTTCTCCATGTAGGCGGCCAGCCCGCGCCACAACAGGAACAGCACCTTCTGGTTGCGGTACTCCAGCGCGACGACGGCTCGACCGACCTCGATCGCGTTGGACCGGACGTCCTCCGGCAGGCCGTCGAGATCGAACTCGTCTGCCGAGTAGAACCCGCCGTAGGCCGCGGCCATGTCATGGGTCTGGATGCGATACGTGCCGACGACCTTGTCCGCGGCGACGTCGACCACCATCAGATGGTGGCAGACGGGATCGAAACGGTCCTGATCGAGCCCCGTCGCATAGGACTCCTCCAGGCCCTCGCCGAGCTCGAGGTTGAATACCTCGAAGCGCAACCGCTGGATCGCCTCCAGCTCCTCGGGTGTGGTGGCGAAACGGAACCGGTACTTGCCGCGCACGTCGCCGGGTTCGGGCAGACCATGCGCGAATACGGGATAGGTTTTTGGTTGGGTCACGGCGGCACCGCAAACATCTTAGAACCTTTTGACTATAGGGCTAACCACGTATTTTGGGGGCACAAAAATGGAGTTAATATCGACGCCATGTCCATTGGCGAAGCCGTCGCGCCCGTCGCGGGCGCCGAGCGTTTGCACCACGTGGACGTGGTCCGCGGCGCCGCGATCCTCGGCATCCTCGTCGTCAACATGGGGGTGTTCTTCGCACCGATCTATGTGGAGATCCTCGGCCCCGCCGCATTCGACAGCGCGGCGGAGCTGTGGACCAAGAGGGCGATCCTCTTCTTCGCTCAGACCAAGTTCTACACGACCTTTTCAATCCTCTTCGGTTTCGGCCTCGCGATCCAACTGGAGCGCTTCACATCGCGCGGCGTGACGTTCGGTCGCTTCTGGACACGGCGGATGCTCGGCTTGTTGGCCATCGGCCTGTTCCACGCCTGGATCCTGTGGTTCGGCGACATCCTCACCTGGTACGCGATCTGCGGGCTACTCCTGTTCCTCTTTCGCAACGCAAAGCCGCGGACACTGAAGGTCTGGTCCGCGATTCTCCTTGCATTCCCGACGATTCTCTTCACCGGCGTCGTGCTGTTGATCGCGGTCGCCGGCACGATCCCCGAGGTGGCGGAAGAGATGCAGACCCAATGGGAGGAGCAGTCCGCCTCCGTCCGTGCCAAACTGGACGAATCTTACGAGCGCTACCCCGTTGCCGGCTTCGCGGAGACGCTGCGCCTCAACTTCCGACAGTGGGCGCAGATCGCCGCTTACTTCATCTTCGGACTCCCGATGCTCCTCGGCATCTTCATCATCGGATTGCTGTTCCACCGTCACCGCCTGTTCCACGACAGCGCCGCGCTGTTGCCGAAGATCCGGCGCTCGCTGATGTGGTTGATCCCGGTCGCCGTCTCGAGCACCGGGGGCATGGTCCTGCTCTACGGGCGGTTCGATCCGATGATCCCGACGCCACCCCTGCTACTGAACTCGGTGCTCATGCTGGTCGGGCAGCTGAGCGGCGCCTTCACGTACATCTTCCTGCTGCTGATCGCCTTTCACTCCCCCCGCACGCACCGCTTCGTCGCCCCGATCGCTGCCGTCGGCAGGATGGCGTTGACCAACTACCTGATGCACACGATCGTCTTCACCACCCTGGCCAACGGCTACGGCGCCGGGCTCTACGGCCGGGTCTCGTTGACCTTGGGCCTGCTCATGACGCTGGGGATGTTCGTGATTCAGGTCGCACTCTCGAACGCCTGGCTCCGGCGCTTCCGCTTCGGCCCGATGGAGTGGCTCTGGCGCAGCGTGACGTACGGCAAGTTCCAGCCCATGAGACGCCGGGCTGTTTGAATTCCTGACAACGAACGCTGGACCCCGCGCTGCGGCGCGGGGTTTTTCGTATAGGATGCGTCTTCCGAGACTGACTGGAGAGAGACCCATGTCCAAACGTTACGAGGCGCTCCGGCAGCACCTGCGCGAGCTCGCCGCGCTCAACTCCGCGCTGGGCCTGCTGGGCTGGGATCAGGAAACGATGATGCCGCCGCGTGCGGCGGCCGCGCGTGCCGACGAGCTGTCGCTGCTCAGCAGGCTGGCGCACGAGCGCGCGACCGCACCCGAGCTGGGCGAACTGCTGAGCGATTGCGAGGCCGATGAGGCCCTGAATACTGACGCGGCGACGGCCGCGAACCTGCGCGAGATCCGTCACGACTACGACAAGGCGCGAAAGCTGCCGACGGAGTTCGTCGCCGAGTTCAGCCAGACAACCTCGCACGCGCTTGAAGCGTGGAAGGCGGCACGGTCGGACAGCGACTTCTCGACGTTCCGGCCGTGGCTCGAGAAGCTGCTCGGGCTGGCGCGGCGAAAGGCCGAGTACTTCGGCGTCCCGGAGGGCGGCGAGCTCTACGATGCCTTGCTCGACGAGTTCGAGCCCGGGATGACCGCCGACGTCGTGGAGTCCACCTTCGCACCGCTGCGCGAGGCCCTGGTGCCGCTGATCGACGCGATCGGCCGCAAGCCCGAGCCGGACGACGGACCCTGCAAGGTGGAGGTCCCGATCGAGACGCAGAAGGCGTTCAACCGCGAGATCCTCGAGCTGATCGGTTTCGATCTCGAGGCGGGGCGGCTCGACGTCTCGACGCATCCGTTCTCGTCGGGCATCGCCCCCGGCGACACGCGCATCACCTCGCGCTACACGCCGGCCGGTTTCGCCGAGGCGCTCAGCTCGACGATGCACGAGGCCGGCCACGGGATGTACGAGCAGGGCCTGCCGAAGAGTGAGCACTGGGGCGAGCCGCTCGGCGAGTCGCTGGGTCTGGGGATCCACGAGAGCCAGTCGCGCATGTGGGAGAACCAGGTCGGTCGTTCGCGCGAGTTCTGGACCTGGCTGGAGCCGCGCCTGGCCGCCGCGACCGGCGACGCGTTTGCCGCGTACGATGCCGAGGCGCTCTACCGCGCGGCGAACATCGTGCGCCCCAACCTGATTCGCGTCGAGAGCGATGAGGCGACTTACAACCTCCATGTGATGCTCCGTTTCGACCTCGAACGCGCGATGCTGCGTGGCGATCTCGCCGTGGCCGATTTGCCCGGAGCCTGGGACGAGCGGATCGAGAATGACCTCGGGCTTGACGTGCCCGACGCCGCACGCGGGTGCCTGCAGGACATCCACTGGTCGATGGGCGCGATCGGGTACTTCCCGACGTACACGCTCGGGACGCTCTACTCCGCCCAGTTCTGGGACGCGATCCTCGTCGATCTCCCCGATCTACCGGAGCGCATCGGGCGCGGCGAGTTCGCGGAGCTGCTCGGGTGGCTGCGCTCGAGGATCCACCAACGCGGCCGTCAGTTGCCCGCCGAGGCGTTGTGCGTGGAGTTGACGGGCCGGCCGCTCGATCACAGACCGTTCATGGACTACCTGAAGACCAAGCTGGGCGGTATTTACGGCCTCGAGGGGTGACGCGCTCGAACGCGGTGCCGCGCCTGCAGATCCTCGCGGCGGCACTGTTGTTCTCGACGGGCGGCGCCGTCATCAAGACCGTCTCGTTGGATGGTTGGCAGACGGCCGCGGTGCGCTCGACGATCGCGGGGTTCGCACTGCTGCTCTTCATGCCTGCCTGGCGCCGTGCCTGGACGTACCGCACGCTGCTCGTCGGACTCGCTTACGGCTCGACGATGGTGCTGTTCGTGCTGGGCAACAAGCTCACTACGAGCGCCAACATCATCTTCCTGCAGACGACGGCGCCGCTCTACATCCTGCTGATCGGTCCGCTGTTGCTACGCGAGAAGATTCGGCCGCGCGAGGTCGCTGTCGCGGCGGCGCTCGCGGTGGGTCTGGTGTTGTTCTTCGTCGGTTACGAGAGCCCGCAGGAGACGGCGCCGGATCCCCATCTGGGCAACGTGCTCGGCGCATTCGCCGGTCTCAGCTGGGCTCTGACGTTGGCCGGGCTGCGTTGGCTCGGTCGGACGCCCGTTGCTGCGCGAATCGACCCGGCCGGGGGCGCCGTCGTCGTGGGCAACCTCGTGGTCGGCCTGGTCTGTCTGCCGTTGGCCCTCCCCTTCGGGTCATCCACGCCGACGGATTGGCTGTTCACGGCCTATCTCGGTCTTTTTCAGATCGGCCTGGCCTACGTGTTCATGACCCGGGGGGTGCGCGGAGTCAGCGCCCTCGAGGCTTCGCTGCTGCTGATCCTGGAGCCGGTGGCAGGGGTATTTTGGACCTGGTTGGTTCACGGCGAGCGCCCGCTCGGTTGGTCCCTCGCCGGCTGTCTGGTGATCCTGGTGGCAACGGTGGCCAACACGCTCGCCTCACGGCGCGGCGATGCCGTACTTGGGGTCAGGTCTTGAATTGTGAATTCGCCACCAAAAACGAAATCGAGAATGTCAAGATTCAAGACCTGACCCCATGGGAGAGTCCTTGACCGAGACCACTTTTACCGACCTGCGCGCATTCATCGAGCAGTTACGGCGCGACGGCGATCTGGCGATCATCGACGTCCCGGTCGATCCGAAGCTCGAGGTGGCGGAGATCCACCGGCGCGTCATCGCGGCGGGCGGACCGGCGTTGCTGTTCACGGATGTGCTCGGATCCGACTTTCCGGTGGTCACGAACCTGTTCGGGACCGCGCGACGCGCCGAGCTCGCCTTCGGCGCGCGGCCCGGACGTCTGATCCGGCGCCTGGTCGAGCTGGCTCACACGCTGATGCCGCCGACGCCGGCGAAGCTGTGGGGTGCGCGCGACATCGCGCGCGAAATGCTGAGCGTCGGCGCGCGGCGACGCGCGGCGGGTCCGGTCACCGAGGTTCTCGAAGACGACGTGCGACTCGACCGGCTGCCCGCTCTGACGACCTGGTCCGAAGACGGAGGTCCGTTCCTCACGTTACCGCTGGTCTACACCGAGCACCCCGATACGGGGGTCTCCAACCTCGGCATGTATCGCCAACAGGTGCACGACGCCACGCGGCTCGGGATGCACTGGCAAATCGGCAAGGGCGGCGGATTCCATTACGCCGTCGCCGAGTCCCGCAGCGAAGCCTTGCCCGTGACGACCTTCCTCGGCGGACCGCCGGCGCTGATCCTCTCCGCCATCGCCCCGCTCCCCGAGAACGTGCCCGAGATGCTGCTCGCCTCGTTGATCGCCGGCGAGCGACTCCCGCTGTGCCGGGGATTCGGCGCCCATGCTCTACTCGCCACGGCTGAGTTCGCGCTCTGTGGCAAGGTTGCACCGCACACGCGTCGACCCGAGGGGCCGTTCGGAGATCACTACGGGTACTACTCGTTGACCCACGACTATCCGGTGTTCGAGGTCGAACGGGTCGCGCACCGCCGCGACGCGATCTTCCCCGCGACCGTCGTGGGCAAGCCGCGCCAGGAAGACTTCTTCATCGGCGATCTGCTGCAGGAGCTGCTCTCGCCGCTGTTCCCGCTGGTCATGCCCGCGGTCGAGGATCTGTGGTCCTACGGCGAGACCGGCTACCACTCGCTGGCCGCGGCCGTCGTCAAGCAGCGCTACAAGCGCGAGGCGATGGCCTCGGCGTTCCGCATCCTCGGCGAGGGTCAGCTCTCGCTGACCAAGTTCCTGATCGTCCTGGACCACGCGATCGATCTCAAGGATTTCCCGCGTGTGCTCGAGGCGCTACTGGAGAGAAGCCACCCGGAAACCGATCTGTACGTGTTCTCCAACCTCTCGATGGACACGCTCGATTACACCGGCCCCGAGGTCAACACCGGGTCCAAGGGCGTGTGGCTCGGCCTCGGCGATGCGGTGCGTTCGTTGCCGCGGGAGTATTCCGGCGTGCCGCCGGACGGGACAACCGATGTGCGTGTGTTCTGCCCGGGCTGCCTGGTCATCGGAGGCCCCCCCAAGACCGACGACCGCGAGTTCGCCGCGCGGATCGCTCGACACGAGAGTTTCTCGAAGTGGCCGTTGATCGTGGTCAGCGACGAGCCGAAGCGCGCCGCGGCGAGCTCGATGAACTTCTTGTGGACCACGTTCACGCGGTTCGAGCCCGCGGCCGACCTGCACGCCGCCTCGACGCGGGTGGAGAGGAACCACCTCTGTTATCGCGCACCGGTCGTCATCGACGCGCGGCTCAATCCGGGATTCCCGGACGAGCTGTTCTGCGACGAGCAGACCGCGCGGACGGTGGACCAACGATGGCGTGAGTATTTCCCGGGCGGCGTCGAGATGGGCGACTCCTCACGCGCGCACCTGGACTGAGGAAAAGCATGACACGAGCGATCCGTATTCACGAAACCGGCGGCCCCGAAGTCCTGCGTTGGGAAGAGGTGGACGTCGCCGCGCCCGCCGCGAATGAAGTGCTGCTGCGACAAACCGCGGTGGGACTCAATTACATCGACACCTACCACCGCACGGGGCTCTACCCGCTCGAGCTTCCCACGATCCTCGGGCGCGAGGCCGCCGGTGTTGTCGAAGCCGTCGGCGATGCTGTCGACTCGTTGGCTGTCGGGGATCGCGTGGCCTACGCGCTGGAGCCCGGCGCCTATTGCGAGACACGCGTGATCGATGCCGGGCGACTCGTTCGCCTGCCCGATCCGATCGAGGACGCGACCGCCGCCGCCATGGTGCTCAAGGGTCTGACGGCGCAGTACCTGCTGAGAAGCTGCTATCGCGTGGAATCCGGCGACACCATTTTGATCCACGCCGCGGCGGGCGGGGTCGGCCTGATCGCGTGCCAGTGGGCCAAGGCGCTCGGGGCGACGGTGATCGGCACCGTCGGTTCCACGCAGAAAGCCGAGCTCGCTGCCGCTCACGGCTGCGACCACCCGATCCTCTACAAGGAACAAGACTTCGTCGAGCGCGTGCGCGAGCTCACCGGCGGCGCGGGAGTCAAGGCCGTGTACGACTCGGTCGGGCGCGATACGTTCGACGGTTCGCTCGACTGCCTGGAGACGCGCGGCACGCTGGTGAGCTTCGGTCAATCTTCGGGTCCGGTCGAGCCGTTCAACATCGGCGTCCTTGCGGCCAAGGGCTCGCTGAGCCTGACCCGGCCGACGCTTGCCGATTTCATCGCAACCTCTTCGCAACTCGCTTCCTCGAGTTCCGAGTTGTTCGATCTCCACATATCTGGCGCGCTGCGTATCGAGATCGGCCGCACCTATCCTTTGAGCGACGCTGCCCAAGCGCACCGCGATCTGGAAGCCCGAAAAACGTCCGGTTCGACCGTTTTGCTGCCATAAGGGATTCCCGTAAACCGGCGCCAGAAATGTGGTGTTCGTCCGAATCGGCGTGCGGATTCCATAGCAGGTCCGACGGTTCTCCTTTATAGTTGTGTCAACGGGTCCGCGAGAGGAACGACGCAACGTTGTCCGGACGAGAGATCGTGAGTCCACAACAAAAGCGATGGGGGACGCTTGGATGGGGAGCGCGCCATGGCAAAGACTCAACCGAAGGACCGACGGTTTTTCACCACCACCGAGGTCGCGCGTTATTGTGAGGTGTCGAACGACGGCGTCCTCAAGTGGATCAAGTCGGGGAAGCTGCGGGCGTTCTCGACGCCGGGCGGCCACTACCGCGTCAGCGCCGAGGACTTTCGCGAATTCCTGAAGCTCTATGCATTCCCGATCCAGGAGTCGTTCTTCGGGACCGAAACGAGCGCAGCGCGCACCCGGCGCGTCTTGGTCGTCGATGACGAGCCGGATCAGCGCGAGATCCTGGTGCGACTCCTCAGCAAGATCGACCCCGACTGGGTCGTGGATCAGGCCGCCGACGGGTACGAGGCGGGCATCAAAATAGGGATGAACCGTCCCGATCTCGTCGTGCTCGATATCATGATGCCCAAGGTCGACGGGCTCTCGCTGTGCCGGACCATCCGCAGCAACCAGGAGACACGCTCGATCCGCATCCTCGCGATCACGGGCGAGCCCGGAAAGAAAGCGCTCGCGCTCGAGGCCGGGGCCGATGTCTGCCTGATCAAGCCCGTCGGTTTCGAGCGCCTACGGCACGAGCTCTCGAGTCTGCTGGGTCGTCGCCGCCCGCGGAGCACGCGGCGGCCACGGCAACAGGCCTGAGCGGCGACTTGTATCTCGCGAAGGATTTGCTACGGTAACCCGCGAATCTTCTGTTCACTTATTCATTCGGAGTCAAACGCATGCGTAAGGAATCTGCTCTGTTGCTCGGTCTGCTCGTCTTCGTCGCCCTGGTCGGCTGCGCGGCCGACCCCGCCGCCGATAAACCCGATGCGGAGGTGTCGGAAGCCCAGCCCGTGACCGAGCCTGCGGCGGAAGGGACGACGCTCGGTTTCTCGGACGACAGCAAAATCACCTGGGTCGGCTCCAAGGTGACGGGAAGTCACGACGGCGGGTTCAACGCCTTCGACGGAGAGATCACGCTCGTCGACAACGACCCGACGGCTTCCGCTGTGAACGTCACGATCGACACGACCTCACTGTGGTCGGACGACGAACGCCTGACGGGGCATCTCAAGAGCCCCGACTTCTTCGAGGTGGAGGCTTATCCGACCGCGACGTTCGTCTCGACGGCGATCGAGGCCGCCGAGAGCGGCTACACCGTGACGGGCAACCTCAACCTCCACGGCGTGGAGAAGAGCATCAGCTTCCCGGCGGAGATCACGGTCGCCGACGGCTCCGTCTCGGTCCTGGCGTCGTTCGCCATCAAGCGATTCGATTTCGGGATCGTCTATCCCGGAAAGACCGACGACCTCATCCGCGACGAGGTTGCGATCACGCTGGATCTGAAGTCGAGCCCGCGCTAGTCAGTCGATCAGATCGCGCAGCAGGTCTTCGAGGATCTCGACGTCGTCGCGGCGGTCGGCGAGCGTGTTCTCGAGATCGATTTGTCTTTGCTGGAGACGTTCGAGCCGGGCCTCCTCCTGCGCCAGCTGCTGCTGCGCCATGCGGAGCTCCTGGTACAGCTGCAACGGCACTTCTTCGCGTCCCTCGCGCTCGATCTCGTCGATCCGTTCCTCCGTCTGCGACATCCACTGCTTGATGTTGCCGATCGACGACTTGGCATCCTGCTGCTCGCGGCTGTTTCGGTCGAGTCGGCCGTCCAGCGGCGCCAACCGACGCTCCTGCATCTCGATGCGACGCAGGATCAGCTCGGCGTCCTGGTTGCGGCGCATCGTTACGAGAAGGTCGACGAGTTCCTCCAGCGCCTGCTGGATCCCGGCCAGCTCGCGCACGACCTCTTCCGGCGCGGCCCCGGTGCTCTCCTGGCCGATCGCCGGTGAGAACCACAGCGCGGCGATCAGCGCCACCGGCACGAGTGCGATCAGTATGTTCTTCACGGGCGCTCCCTCCCTCGCGTTGAGTGTCACCATTCAAACCCGCCCGCGGCACGCGGAGCAAGCGCCGGCTCTGCGAGAAACGTGGCGGTCGGCTGCCCTCCGCAAGACGAATTGTTGTCCACCCTCCTCGAGTGACGTATACAAGATCGGGAGCCGCGTGTTTTGGGGATCGACGTGAAGACCGCTGCCGTTGTGATTCTGCTGACCAACGCAATCTTTTCCTTGCCGCTCCAGGCCCAGGTCTGCGACGGTGTTTCACCGCTGGAGGCGACCTCGTTGGTGTCGGTCGTCGTGGAGAACGGACTGACCGGCGACCCCCTTCTGGTGACGGCGCCCCCCGGAGACAAGGACCGTATCTTCATCGTCGAACAGGACGGCTTCATCTGGGTCAAGCAGCGCGGCTCGGCTGTGGGCACACGCTCGCTGTACCTCGACCTCTCCACGACGGTCAATTCCGCAGGCTTCGAGCAGGGTTTGCTCGGGATGGACTTCGCGCCGGACTTCGACACCTCCGGGTTGTTCCACGTCAGCTACACGGGCGGAGCCGGAACGGGCACGACCGAGCTGGAGACCTACCGCCAGGACCCGATGAACCCGAACCAGGCGCTGACGACCCCGGTCGCGAGCTTCCTCAGCGTTGACCAGCCGCAAGGCAACCACAACGGCGGCAACATTCGAATCGGTCCCGACGGGTTCCTCTATTTCGGCTTTGGTGACGGGGGCGGCTCCAACGACGCCGGTACCGGTCATTCGATGTGCGGGAACGCGCAGGACGATACGAACCTGCTCGGCACGATGATCCGCATCGACCCGACGGGNNGGCGCTGACGACCCCGGTCGCGAGCTTCTTCAGCCTGGACCAGCCGGACTTCACCCACAACGGAGGCAATATCCGGGTCGCCCCCGACGGGTTCGTTTATTTCGGTTTCGGTGACGGCGGTGGCGCCAACGACAGCGGTCCGGGTCATTCGATGTGCGGGAACGCGCAGGACGACACGAACCTGCTCGGCACGATGATCCGCATCGACCCGACGGGCAACTCCCCGAATCCACCGGACTGCGGATCGGGCAGCTACACGATCCCCGACGGTAATCCGAAGGCGGACGGCCCCGGCGGTGTTTGCGACG
>JABAOH010013622.1_pt1 | contig 20712 bp, 15 predicted proteins | sample 7062181 | NCBI WGS metagenome assembly JABAOH01 (sample SAMN14538630, study PRJNA623070) | marine sediment metagenome | biome: marine biome [ENVO:00000428]; feature: marine pelagic biome [ENVO:01000023]; material: deep marine sediment [ENVO:00002113]; isolation source: pool of 5 deep marine... | reverse complement strand
ATTACGGTTCTTTTCTCATCAAGCAATTGATAGACGCCACTTGTCTCAGGAACTGTGCTCACGTTTTGCTGGCTGAACTCTAACCAGTTCTCTGGCGGTAACGTGGCTGGTGAAATTTGAAGCCGTAGGTCGCACCGTAAACAGCGCTTTGCTTCACTAACCGCTTTCTCCTCATCCAAGGCAAGCTCTACAACGGAAAAGCCTTCGAGTCGCCATTCCAAGGGCAAACAAGGTACTTGAATACAACTTCTATCTGCGAACCCCTCCTCTCGTCCCAGCCAGGGACTAGATATTTCAGTCTCAATTAGCGGCTCATCGATGACTCCGTCGCCGCCAAGATACCTGTCGATCGAGACTGCGGCGTTCCTTCCCATAAAAATGGCTTGAACAACTGAAGCAGCGCCACGAACCACATCGCCGCCGGCGAATATTTTAGGGTCACTAGTTTGTAGCGTTGTCTCATCAACGGATATGGTCCCGTTTTTTACCTCTATTCCGCTATCATCTCCCAAGAAAGACAAGTCGGCGGCTTGACCTATAGCGATGATCACCATATCCGTTTCTATTGACTTTGTTACGTTTTCGTCAAAAGAAGGGTTGAATCTCCCAGTTTCATCGAAGACTGAGGTGCAGCGGACGAGTTCTAATCCGGACACCGTTTGGCCGTCCCCTACAATCTCCCTTGGCCCCCACGACACGTTGAGGATAACTCCTTCTTCCACAGCCTCTTCAATCTCCCATGGGTGGGCTGGCATCTCCTCTCTCGATTCTAAACAAGCCAACTGGACTTCTTTCGCTCCAAGCCGACAGGCTGTTCTGGCTACGTCTATAGCTACATTGCCGCCGCCAATTACTACAACCCGCCCTTCAACTTTTACGTCGTGACCGAGATTGACATCTCTTAGGAAAGCTACTCCCCACAAAACGCCTTTCAGTTCCGTGCCTTCCATTTTCAACATCTTGCTTAAGTGAGCGCCAACCGCCAAAAATACGGCATCGTATTGACTCCTAAGGTCCTCAAAGGTTAACTTCTGACCGATCAATGTGCCAGTTTTGATTTCTACCCCGAGCTTCAGGATTTCGCCTACATCTTTTTCGAGTATTTCTCTGGGCAAACGGTATGGGGGAGCGCCTACTCGCAACATTCCTCCATATTCACGTAGCGACTCAAAAACCGTTACAGAATGACCTTTCTTCGCCAAATGGTAAGCTGCACTGAGTCCTGCGGGACCTGATCCTACTATAGCCACCTTTTTGCCTGTGGGCGACGCGACGTTAAGATTTGTTTTCCATAGTCCTGTGTCGTGTTCAGCTGCGAATCGCTTGAGGGCACATATCGACATGGGCTCGTTTACTTTTCCTCTTCGACACTCAGTCTCGCATGGATGATGACAGAGATAACCAAGTATGGTGGGAAGGGGAACCTGCTCGCGAATGACAGCTGCAGCTTCAGAGAATTTTCCTTCGCTGATCAAGCGGATGTATCGAGGAACATCGATCTCTGCAGGGCAGGCATGTTTGCAAGGTACAAGGTCCTCCTCAGGGGGAGGCCACCGTAGGTCTTTGTCCATTAATGCACCTGTAGGACAAACCTCAATACAGGCCCCGCAGAACCGGCATTCTGATTCCTTGAGCGAAGGACCGACAGTACCTACAACATAGTCTTCTCCGTCATAGACAGCGCCTAGGGCTTCCACGCCTCGCACATCTCGACAGATCCTCGCACAACGACCACAGCTGATACAGAGGTTATGGTCTCGTATAAACAAAGACGAGTCTTCAACTGGAAGGTCTCGGAAAACGTAGCGGGGCACATCTTCTCTGATTCCAATGTATTCTGCGACCTTTTGCAGTTCGCAGTTGCCAAACTTGATGCAACACCGCTCATTAACTGGCACATTTAGCGAACAAGGTTCCCGACTGCACCCCTCTTTTTCCGCACAAACAAGGCAGGCGTGAGGATGTTTGGCGAGTATCCTTGCCAAGTTTTCCCGTCGAAGCCCCTGGACAGCCTGGGTGTTAGTCTGAACAACCATCTTCTCTGTGACTGAGGTGTCGCAGGCTGTGGGAAACCCTTTCATTCCTTCGATTTCCACAACACAGAGTTGGCAACCTTCAAACTCTTTAGGATGAGGGCTTGCGTTCTTAATAGGTTCACCGCCACGATAGACTCGATCGTCGAGTTTCATCTCTGAGGCTNNGTAACTGTGGTGTCGTCTATGGTTAGTGTGACCGTTTCCATCGTTTTCATCTTTATAGTTGCAGAAGTGTTGTATCTGCAGTTTTCAGTGTTCTAGAGGGGCTTCCAGGTATGAGTGATTGCTTCTTGGTCGCACACTTTGACGCAGGGTGGTGTCTTCTCGGGTTTACAGGGGGCGCAGCTATATTTGATTTTCTTCCGATGCGCTTCGGTTACTGCTGCTACAACTACATCGTCTAAGTCAATCATCATGGTTCGGGTTTCCAAAACACCTTGAGGACAAACTTCGACGCACTTGCCACAGCCGTTACATTTGTCGGTATCTACGCTGATGAAATACTCCCCTGATCCGTCTTTGTAACCGTAATGAACGATCACATGTATCAGCTCAGGTAGCTCGTTAAGCCGCTTTCTGCTCCCTTTCGTATAGAGCTTTGGCGAATAGGGCGGCTCCGATTCCGCCAGCAATCATGGGGTCAAGACCTTCCTTCATTGGGAGCGCTTTCATGCCGATTATCTTCTCTAACCTATTCACAACACCAATATTTTTCGCGATTCCGCCAGTGATGACAAAGTCCTTTTCCACTTTTATTTTCTCCAGCAATTCGGAGATCCTACTTGCCATGGCTGAACAAAAGGCGGCCAGAACCATTTCCTTCTGCCATCCTTTTCGCAGGAGTCCCACAGCCTCGGATTTGGCAAAGACTACACAGGTGCTGCTTACTGGTTCAGGTTCCTTCTCGATTCTGAAGGACATAGGACCAACTTCTTCAATGGGAACGGACAAGAGGTCGGCGAATACTTCCATGCCTCGACCAGTGCCTGCCGCGCATTTGTCATTCATCAAAAACGCCGTGACCTTGCCTCTTTCGTCACAATGTATTGCCTTGCAGTCTTGCCCCCCCATATCTAGAACCGTTCTCACCGTTGGCCCCCACATGTAGTTGGCCCCTCTGGCGTGACAGGCAATCTCAGTAATTGCTCTCTTGGCAAACGGAACGTTCACTCTTCCATATCCGGTTCCCACCGTGTATCGAATGTCGTCAAGTCCGAGTCCCGTTTCTTCCAAAGCCCAGTTCATTACCCGTTGGGCACTGTCAGGGCTGCTCGATCCTGTCCGCTTGATGCTATACGCATATAGCTCGCCGTCAGTCATAATCACTGCTTTGGAACTTACTGAACCAACGTCAACTCCAGCACTTATGACGTCTGCCTTTCTCCAGTCTTTTCCTGACACAGTTCGCCGGTATTCAGGCCATCTCCAATATTCCTTACTAATCTGCTTACTCATTCTCGTTCCTCCTAAGTCTCTTTTTGAGGTAGAAGAGCGGCTCCCAGTGCGCCAACAAACTCCGGTTCCTCAGGGATAAGCAAACTAACTCCCAAGGTCTTCTCCAGAGAACTGACGAAGCCAACGTTTTTAGCAACCCCTCCGACCAAGACGACATCTTTTTGTATTCCCAATCGGCGCGTCATAGAAGCTATTCGATCAGCTATGGCGTCATGTATTGCCCGGGCAATGTCCGCTTTCGATGTCTTTTCGTGAATTAGCGTCACTACTTCAGACTCGGCGAAGATGGTGCACTGCGCATTCATTGGAACCGCCCTCTCCGCTTTGAGGGATAACGGGCCTATCTCCTCCAACTTTACTTCTAAGGCCCTCGACATCGCCTCAACAAAGGTACCTGCTCCAGCAGCACATCTCTCGTTTATGACGAAGTCTACCATCTTTCCTTTATCGTCGCACCTTACCGCTCGGCCTTCCTCAGCACCAACATCTATCACTGTTCTTGCTGAGGGAAAGAGGAAGCTTCCTCCTAAAGCGTCAGCGCCCATCATGCTTATTTCACCGTTAGCATAGGGAGCCAAGTCTTTGCCCGCCCCCGTTGCCACAACATGGTCGATTTTATCGTGCGCTAAACCAGCTTTCTCTAATACTTCGTTGAATATCTTTTCGGCATCCGCCTTTTGGTCAAATCCGCTTAAGATTTGACCTTTAGCCAAGACTTTTTCATCTTCTAAGATTACCACTTTTACGTTTTTTGCCCCCATATCTATTCCTGCAGTTATCATTTTCATCGACCCTATTTTGCTCCAAGAATTTCCAAGAAAGCATCTATCTCGGCTCTTGTTCGCTCCAAGTCGAACTCCCTCTCATCTCCCATGTTTCCTTCAAAATGCATGACCGGGATACCTGCCTTTTTCAAGGCCAACTTGTTCTCCGCAATGCCCATGCTCAAACCTTCGCAACCTCGATTATAATGTAACATCACGCCGTCAACCTTCCATTCTTTAACTATCCTCTTCATCATGTCACTCTTCAACTCAGGTGAGTAGAAATGTTGCCACTCAGGCCTGCTAAGGGTCCATTCTGCCAAAACCCGCAAAGCCTGCTCTCTAGTTTCTATTTCTACACCCTTTTCCTGCGGAGTCATTCTAGGGCCCCACGTTCCATCCTCTTTCACCTCAAAAATCCCTGTGAGACTGAAAGTGTAGAGGGAACCAATCGAAACAACCCCATATTTCTGAAGGTACCTCCACAGCTGTAAGAAAGCCCAAGGTGGCTGAGTATCTGTCATTACTCGATAGCTCTCATTGCCCACTGCGGCAATTTGATTCGCAACTCTGTCCTTAACCTCATCTCTCAGTTTCTCGTAAAAATCTACACATTCTTTTCGATGTTTCATGAGCGTGCTGATTACATAGAGCGAATACATAGTCTTTTCATCCAAAGGCGCTGGAATCGCCTTATTAAGAGCGCATATCTCAGCCCACAAAGAAGTCGCACGACACTCGTTATAAACCGCCTGAATCAACTTTTCATCGTCATATCTTCTTCCAGTAACCTTCTCCATCCAGTCGATGCCATCCATCATCTGAGAAACGATGTAGTTCAATTTTCGCTCGTTCAATTCGTTGTAGGGACCTACACTTACATCGACGCAGAAGTACGGGATGCCACCCTCAAGTTCGCCCGCTACTTGGTACCATTTGGCGTGACTGCAACAGATGTGGGTGGTCCAGAGAAAATCGGCCTTGGGAAACTCACCCCCCAACGCGTACTCATTCAAAATGATGGACCCCCAATAGTTCCTCATGTACGCACATAAGTCACGGGCATACCCCTTTGCTTCTGTAGCTTCATGGCATTTTGCGGCGAAATCCTTATCAAACGCAACGGTTGCTCCGTAAGGTTCTCCTGTGAGGCTATACACCTCATCTCCAAGCCCAGCAGGAATCGCACTAAACGACCAAGCCCCGCCAGCCCACCGGATTCCCCCTCTTTCGTGGGCTTTCACGAAGTTTTCGTAGTACCTTGCTCGCAGTTGCTTCGCATCATTCCAGCAACCCAAAAGCTTGGTTTTATACTTGGTTTCTAGCATTTTCATTCCTCCTAAAATAGGTCTGTAGGCAGTTGAAACGTTTCGAGGAAGGCTTCTACACGAGTCTTGAACTGTCCTACAGGAACTGTGACGTCAAATTCAAGAAAGTACGTGGGGACACCGTTCTTCTCAAGGTGCTGCCTGATGCTTGGGATGTCAAGCTCATGTGGGTCGCAGAATTTTTGTTGTATCAGGAGCGTTCCTTGAACATCGAAGTCTTTCGCTAATTTCAGGATGTGTTGTGGTCTCGTTCTTTCTGGCCAGTCTTTGCTTGGGCAAGGTGGTCGGTCGATGTAACGAGCGGCGATTGCCATAAGCCGGTCGTCTTGCGGAATGACCTCGTTCCAAAAGTATCGGCTTCCAGTACAGTGATCATCAATGACGATGGTCGCACCCAAAGATTCAACCATTCCTATGAACTCTGTGTCATCGTCTTCGCTTCCAAGAATCATCAGTCTTGTGCCAGTTGGCCGCTTGAGTTTTCGTTCAGGCAACTCGTTCAAGAGGTCTTTGAGTACAAGATTGTGGTCTTCTTTGTCGGCCATTTGACTCGAGACTACCATTTCCATGGCTTCCAATCCAGTAAGCGGAGGGTCGTTCTTTTTCCTATGCTCGTAGACTTGTTTCATCAATCGGCGATTCGTGTTGTAAACTTCTATTGCGCGATCTAAGTCTCCATTTGTGATGGGCTTTCCAGTCCATTCTTCGAGAGATTTTTGGAAATCTGCTAACTCTCCTCGAAGGTAAGGATAGGCTCTTGGAGATTGAACGCCATGGGGTACGTATAAGTAGTAACTGTACTCGGTGGGAACGTGAATCCGCCAACTCGTGAAGGCTTGACGCATGTGCAAACAGCATTGGGCTATCATTATCCCGTCGAGATAATCATACCTACCTAGCAGTCCCTGAGCCAGACAATCTCGGCACAAGGGGCAGAACATAGCGAAGATGTGGGGTTCTGTTACGCTCTGAGCTTCGTGACTGCCTAGGATTCGTACTGGCAATATTCCTGCAGCATATAAGATCTCTTCTGGCACATATGTGCAAAAATAACCTAGCACCTTACCTCCAGTCTTGGCCTTCCATTCCTTGGCGTATTTGTGGCGATTCTGATACCAGTCGTGAAATTGTTGAAGGGCCTCCGTCTTCTGAGCACTCCCCTAATATTCTGTATATAAATTTGAGGTTATAAATATAAGAATTCCTCTACTTCTATTCATTCTCATGAAACAGGCGTTAGAACCCTGTTCATCGCATCGTCCGCGATGGCCACGGAATATCCAGCAATCCTTCGAAGGTCACGGGCTATCATCCCTAAAGTCACTGCAATGTCCACATCCTTGACATCCATGATTTTAGTTAGTAGCTTTTTCTCCTCCTTTCCTATGACATTCATTTTTCCCATCGCAGCAACCGCAGGCTTAACATCTCTTTTCAGAAATGCATGAACCGCTTCTCTCTGCATCTCATAGACGACCTTGGACATATTCGCAACTATATCCAAGATCTCCCGGCTAATCCTTGCACCCTTAATAGCGAGAACATGCCTTGCTATAGACGAAGAGTGATAAACCAGTCTACTCAAGTCACGTGCGATCAAGGCAAACGTGACGCATTCTTGGCAACTCTTAACTCCAATCCTCCTTCCTAGAGACTTATTTAGACTCGCGAGCGCCACCTGCCTTATCGTCATTCGGTAATGTCTCTGCGCTTCTTTGCCCCGCTCTAATACCTCCTCTGCTAGTTGGAGATTTCGTTCCACGAGGGATCTTACTGCGTCCTCTTGGAGATGAAGTGAGAATGCTGATGTTTTCTCTATAAGGGATTCGAGGGAAAAGGCGGCAGGATCTATCAGAACCTGAAAACTAAGTTTTTTGGCCTCTTCTTCAGCGATCTCGACGCCAGGCAAATCTGTACGAAGGAGCTTGAGCTTTCTTTTCTGTTCTGCGGGTATTATTTCCTTTGAGGTGATGCTGATTTTGTTGCTTCCTTGTATGTAAAAGGTGCCGATGGTGTATTCAAGAGCTTTCATATCAGGGTAGTCTTCAAGCGCTAATACCACCTCAAGCGGCTTTTCAATGGATACTGCAACCGGGTGCAGTCTTAGGCTTCCGTCTTCTTCTTCAGATACGGCGATCTGTTCTCCCCGCTTGAGTTTTCTCTTTTCCACCCAGTTTTTTGGAAGCGATAGAGTGAAACTGCCGCCTTTGATTCTCTGTAGTCTTCTGATCTCCATTCTTATCCCCTCAAGACCTTGACTGAGCCATGTCGTAGATGTGCTATATAAGTTATATAAACAGTTCCTCAATTATATTGCTTATAGACCTAGCTTCAGAGGCAGTGTGCACGATCCCATCTCCATCATTCGCGTCCATGGAAGAAGTATCGTTTTCAACATGCCTCGCCTCCTAAGCATCAAGTAGGATCACGTCGTTTCCCGCGTGCATGGATTTCAGGTAAGCAAGGTTTAAGTCCTCTTTTGCCTCCGTTTAAGAATCTGTGCAGGCGGACAAGCTGAATGGAGCATTTGCAGCATAACGGTGTTCTTGTTCCTCCTCGATACGAGGGAAACAGTCTGATCGTCAGGGTGAGGGGCGATGCGGTTAGGTTGACGCCTGAGCAGGAGGAGATGGCTGTTGCTTGGGCTAGGAAGGTTGGCACTCCATATGTTGAGGATAGCATCTTTGCGAGAAACTTTCATCGCGACTTCGCAAAGAAGCTGGGTGTACGTGTTACGCCTGGCGAGGTTGACTACGCTGATGTAGTTGCTTTTGTGGAAGACGAGCGTAGGTGGAAGCTAAGCCTTTCAAGGGAGGAGAGGAAAAGGCTTGCTGCGCAAAGGAAGGCTCAGCGGGAGACGAACAAGGAGCGGTATGGATATGTTTGGGTTGATGCCATCCGGATGGAAGTGGCCAACTATGCTGTTGAGCCCAGTTGCATCTTCATGGGTAGAGGGAAGCACCCTTTGAGAGGGCGTTGGAAGGAGGGCCCCCAAGAGGAGGATGTTGAACTTAACCTGTCGCCAAAAGCTCCTAGGCCACCGGGCAACTGGAAGGCTATTGTGTGGGAGCTCGATGCGATGTGGATTGCCCGATGGCGGGACAAGCTCTCAGGCAAGATGAAGTACGTCTGGTTTTCTGAGGCCAGCATTCTGAAGCAGAGGAAGGATATCGCGAAGTTTAACAAAGCAAGAGAGCTACGTCAAAAGATTAGTGATGTTCAGAGGCATATCTTGGACAGTCTCGACGCTGAGGACGGACGGCGGAGGAAGATTGCAACTGTCTGTTTCCTCATTGATAGACTGAAGATTAGGGTTGGTGACGAGAAGGATCCAGACGAAGCGGACACGGTTGGTGCTTCGACTCTAAGGCCAGAGCATGTAAGTTTCAATGGCGATGGTACTGTCACCTTTGACTTTCTTGGGAAGGATGCCGTGCGTCATGTCTTTAGGGTTGGACTCCCGAATAGTGTTCTGGAGAACCTGAAGGAGTTCGCGGGCAACGCCAAGTCCAGCCTCTTCTATGGAGTCAGCTCAAAGCAAGTGAGTGGATTCCTAGATGAGGTGGTGCTTGGACTGTCAGCGAAGGTGTTCCGCACCTACTATTCATCTGAAGCCGTCGAGATAAAGCTGCAGGAAGCTTCCGTCAAAGTTGACGATCCCAAGTACTGGAAGAAGTATGTGGCCACGATGGCGAATCTCGAGGCTGCTAAGGTCTGTAACCATCGTCGTACAATCCGCAAAACTTGGAGGTCCTCTCTGGAGAAGAAGAAAGTCCGCCTAGAGGCTTTGAAGTCGAGGGCGAAGGAGACCCACGACAAGCTGAGGCAGAAGATTGCAGATCAGCAGGAAAGGCATCGGGAGAGACTAGGGAAGGCTAAGGAAAGGCTTACGGTGCTACAGGAGAGGCTGGAGACTTCTCACCGGCAGCTTGCAGAAAGAAAAGAGCAGGGGAAGCAAATTGGCACCTTGAGGAAACGTGTTAGGCTCCAGCGGGTGCGTGTGGCCGGTCAGAAAGAACGCATTAGAAAGCTGCAGACAAATCATCAAGGGCAGATGAAGAGATTGAGCGAGAGATTGGGCGGTCGAAGACAACGTGACAGAACAGGGGTGGATAAGCTTAAGCTTCAGATAGAGACTCAGAAGGAAACACGTGACTACAACCTAGGAACATCCTTGAAGAATTACATTGACCCACGAATCTATTATGAATGGGGAAGGGGGATTGACTACGATTGGAAGCTGTACTATCCGAAGGCCCTTCAGAGGAAATTCAGCTGGGTGGAGACCGAATCGCCTCTAGAAAATGGCTAAAAAGAGTCCATAACTCCTGTCACCCATCTTTTGATCCACCGGTCCTTAGTCTACTGCAAATGGACAAGTTAGATATTTCAGTTCAGTATAGAGGACATCCCAGGGGACACACCGTTGGCTTGCGCCCTAATGTTCATCGGGCATGTTTCCACAGATCAAGTAGAGAACCAAAATGGCACCAAAACTCAAGCTGGAGGAGCCGCGTTGTATGCGGCCACGGCAGCGAGATCATTAGTTAAAGATGTAACATTAGTCTCAGCCATTGGAAAAGACTACAAATTCAAGGACACGCTAAGACTTCTGGGCTTCGATCGTGTCAAAACTTTCAACATGCCCTCCACAAGGTTCAAAATCAAATACAATGAGCTTGGAGAAGCAGAGTATCTCAAAGCCATACATGGCGCTGGCTCAAAGATAACAGCCTCGGCTATTCTGACTCACTCGCTCACCCCTGAAACCATAGTCCACATCTCACCAATGCGCCCCAGAAAAGTTGTAAAAATCGTTCAAAAGATACGAGAAACTTCAGAGAAAACGCGAATCTCCCTCAACACATGGATAGACTACGTCAAAAAGAACCGAAGCAACAGAACAATCCTCCAAAAACTCGCCCGACAGGCCGACTTCTTTATCCTGAACGATATAGAAGCCAAAGCGCTAACCCGCACAGACTCCATCTCAACCGCCTTGAGAGCCTTAGAAGCCCGAATGCTAATCATCACACTGGGACAACTGGGAGCCATAATAAAAGGAGAAAACATTGGAATACAGATGGTTCCAGCTCTAAATGTTCCCCTCAAGAACCTCGTCGACACCACAGGAGCTGGCGACACGTGGTGCGGGGCCTTCCTGGCAGCCTACAAACTAACCGACGATTTGATGAAGTCGGTGACCATTGCCTCCGTAATCTCAAGCATAAAATGCTCAGGGTGGGGCCTCCAAAAACTCCTCAACCTACATTTCAGAAAACCCGACGACGTAATAGAATACGTCATAGGACTAAAAGAAGGGGTTCTGCAAAAAAGAATACCAGATTATACGAAATGATGATGAAGGCCTCGAACTGAGACCTCTTCTTGCCTGTACCCTGAATATCACGCACAAGTTGTGGGGGGGTGAAAAACAATCTATACTTCTTTGTCCTAAGTTATGAACTGTGAGGAAGTTGCCTCTGATCTATGCTTGCCGGAAGTGCGGAAGAACGTATTCCCATACGGAATATGAACAGGATCGGTTTTGCCGCAGCTGCGGGACATACCTAATGTCAGAGAAAAAGCTTTCTACGCTCCTCAAGAGAATTGGCAAACAAGCAGAAGGAAGAGTCAGAGGCAAAGCTTCAGAGAAGGGCTGGCTTCCCCAAGGCTATGAAGTGCGGAAGGGACAGATGGAGTTTATCGGAGAGGCGTCTAAGGCCATCAAAAGCAGCGAGGTTTTTCTAGGAAGTGCCCCCTGCGGTATAGGGAAGTCTCTAGGCTCCCTGCTGGCTGTTCTACCTCAGCTCGGAGAGAACAAACTTTTGATCTGCTTCAGAACCAGAAGCCAACTAGATATCTATCTTAAGGAGTTAAAGGCCTTGAGGCGTAACCCCCTAGCCGTATCCTTCTTCAGCAAACAGGACATGTGTCCCTTACGCAGAGAAGGCGACCTCGCCTATTTTGACTTCCTAGAGGAATGCCAAAGACTGAAAGAAAACTGTGAGTCCTCTACCAAACCCTACTGCAAGTTCTACTGGAACATAAACCGAAAAAAGAAGGAAGCTGAAGAAGAGGCGTTAGACTGCGCCCGAGAGATTCTTGCTCCTCGAGAAGCAGTCAGACGTATGAGCCGGCATGGATTCTGCGCTTATGAGGCGTTAAAGCGAGTTCTCAATCGAGTAGACATTTTCCTTGGAACCTACCATTATACGTTCAACCCTCATGTTAGAGAAGCATTACTGAAGAGTTTCGGAGTCGGGCTGTCTAAGATCAATCTTATTGTGGACGAGGCGCACAACCTCCCAGCCTTTTCGAGGGAACTGCTTTCCGATAGACTAACACAAAACACGGTAGAAGGGGCCCTCAAAGAAACTGAAACATTCGAACACGAGGCTCTGTCGTCAGTACAAGAATATCTCACTGTCTTATACGAGGAGATATTTCAACGCGGCCAAAGGACCTTGGAAAAGGAAGCGCTCAAGCAACTTAGCCCTCGAGAAGTCAGTGACTTATTTCTTGACCAAAGCGGATCATCCGGCGCTGAAGCCGCAGAAACGCTTCATGAATATGGAGAACATGTGAGAGAGACACGTCAAGAACTCGGCTATGAGAGGATCTTCAGCTATAACCACCGAGTGGGTGAGTTCATGGAGAACTTCTTCGAAAAGGTTGGAACGAAGTACACCCACCTAATTCAGAGGGACTGGAGGAACCGAATCATCCTCGAAGTCAGAGGCTTCGATGGCAGGGACATAACTGATGCTGCCTTGCGACAGGCAAAAGGAAGCATCCTTATGAGCGGTTTCCTGTCCCCCCCACAAGTCTACAGAGACTTGATGCTCTACAACCACGACGGCGTCCATCTCAAAGAATTCGATTCCCCATTCCCACCTGAAAATAGGCTAATTCTAGTCGCAGAAGATGTATCATCAAGATTCGAAAAGAGAACCGACAAAATGCTAGAGAAATGGAAACACTACATTGAAGCCATATCCAAAGCGAATGAAGGCAACATGGCCGTCTTCTTCACCAGCTACAGCCTAATGCATACCGTTCTGCCACTGATCAAAACCAATAGACACGAGATAATAGAACAACGCAAGACCAACAGACTCGAAGTAATTGAACAGTTAACCCGGTCAACCAACAACCTATTGTTGGGGGTTATGGGCGGAAAATTCAGCGAAGGAATAGATTACCCCGGCAATCTCCTAACATGCGTAGCGACCGTAGGCTTACCATACGCAACTTGGACTGTCTACCAAAAGGCATTAATAAGCTACTTCAATCAACAATTCCCGGCAAAAGGCAGGACATACGCTTACCTAACTCCCGCGATACTTCGCCTAATTCAAACTTGCGGACGCGTCCACCGATCATCCACCGATAAGGGATGCATAGCGATCCTGGACGAACGCGTCACTCGCCCAAGCATCAAACAACAACTGCCAAACTACTTCCAGAAGGAAATGAAAAATCTAAGAAGCCCAACGGATTGCGCTCAACAAATAGAAAAGTTCTGGGAAAAACATAGGATCGGCGCGTGAGAATTCTGCCCGCGCGCATACCCAAACAATAAAACGTGAGCTCGCCAAAGAACTACGTGATGAAAGTTGAACTCAACCTCTCAGCTGAAACAGCCAAAAGCACGGTTCTACACACGCCTCAACGAACAGGATTTTCTAGGTGTCACTGTTTGGCGTGGAAAAACCGATCCGGAAGCTGAAGTGATTGTTGTCCAACTCAGACGCAGAAACGGAGATAGTTGGGAGACGGTTGGACGATTAGCAGTTTATAGAACGTCTGATGGAGCATACTCGAAACTTCCTGAACGCAAATGAGAGCGTATTTCATGCTATCGTGCACGCACAGTTACTTAGTTGGTACGAATCTGTAGAACACTCTTCCGTCATCGAATTCTACGACTTTCAGCTGAACTTTGTCGCCGATTTTCAGTTCCTCATACGTAGTGTCGTCAATGCGGGCAGATATTAGAAGCCCGCCGATCTTGACTACGCCTACACAGAACGGAACATCTTGAACGAAGCCTAATGGTGCACCTAGTCTCACTTCTGTGAAGGCATAGAGTTCTCCTTCAATACCTAAGTCAACCCATTCAAGCTCGTCAGACAAGCATTCAGGACAGACGATTCGTGGGGGCCACAACAACTTTCCACATTGCTCACATTTTGTTGTTGTCAGACGTCCATCCCTAAGACTCTTGAAGAACTGGCTGATCCTTGTGTGTTTCTCATCTTGGAGTGGGTAGAAATCTAGCATGAGTGGGCGCTTTATCTTTTCTTCGCGTGTTATCTTTTCAAACTTCACTCCCTTCATTTCGGTTTCCTCCCGTAGACTATTACGGAGTGTTGATTCGCTGCACCACTTAGACTGTGCTGGATTCCTATGTCGGCGCCCTTAACATGCCTTCCTTTGTCAACATCTCCTCTAAATTGTTTTAGTATCTCAATGGTGTGATAAATTGAGGTTGCACCTATCGGATGCCCGCAGCCCATGATTCCGCCACTTGGATTTACGGCAACCTCGCCCCCAATGTATGGTTCCCCTTCCTCAATGAATTGTCCACCCTTTCCCTTCTCACAGAATCCGAGTCCTTCATACTCCATTATCTCGGATATTGTGAAGCAATCATGCACCTCAGCGATGTCCACGTCATCTTTCGTGGTTTTTGCGGTTCTCCAAGCCTCCCTTGCGGCTAGTTTAAGTGGAACCCACTCTGTCAAGCTTGCTAGGTTGTTGATCACGTTTCCTATGGCGCATTGTCCAGAGCCGATGGGATACATGGGTGTGTCTGTGTACTTTTTGGCATCCTTTGCTGCAACTAGTATGATTCCGGCTGAACCATCTGTCATTGGACAGCAGTCAAAGAGGTTAAGGGGCGGTGACACCACCGGTGATTTAAGCACGGCTTCAACTGTGATCTCCTTCTGAAAGTGGGCTATCGGATTCATGGACGAGTAATGATGATTTTTCACAGAAACCAACGCCATCTGTTCTTCGGTGGTGCCAAACTCATACATGTGTCTTTGAGCGGTAATGGCGAAGAATGGAGGCGCCGAGATGCTGTTGACTCCGTCCCATTCCCGATCCAACACGCACGCCATACTGGTCTGGGCTTCAGCCATATCCGGTGGGTACATCTTTTCCACTCCGATGGCAACAGCTACGTCAGACATACCTGTTGCGACACAGTTCCACGCATATCTGATGGCTGCTTGACCCGACACACAGGCGAGTTCTGTTCTCGCAAGGACTTTCCTCGGGGTTACACCGATATGCTCAGCCACCAACGGAGCTACATACGATAAGAATGCGAATCTTTCAGGTTGAGCCGCCCCGACAAAAATTGAGTCAACATCCTTTGGCGACACGTTCTCAACATCCTCAAACATGGCTTTTCCAGCTTCTTGCACCAAGTCACGCCAGCTGGCATCTCTTTTGCCCGCCAGTGCAGCCCCCCCACCAACGATCGCGACTTTTCTCATATTGGACCCCTATTCTAATCCGTCGTTTTAGCTTCGTCTATCTTTACTGATTTGAAAGAAAGACTATTCTCCCTTGTATTTGGGTTTCCTCTTCTCTATAAAAGCGGCAACTCCCTCGGTGAAGTCTTCAGTAGAGGCAAGAACGCCGAAGGCCTGTGCTTCCTGCACCAGTCCCTTTGTCAAGTCAGTTTCAATGCTGCTGTTGATCAATTGTTTCGCCAGCTGAAGGCCTACTGGTGGCTTGGACATGATTTCAGTAGCGAGTTCTTTGACAGCAGATTTTAGCCCATCCGACGGCACAACTGCACTCAACAAGCCCAGCTGCTTAGCAGTCTTTGCGTCGATCATTTTAGCTGTGAAAATCAGTTCTTTGGCTGTTCCTCTGCCTACCAGTCGCGGAAGGCGTTGAGTCCCTCCCCAGCCTGGAATCAGTCCCACATTTAACTCGGTCTGTCCGAATCTTGCATTTTCCGAGGCTATTCTCAGATCGCAGGACATGGCAAGTTCTAGGCCACCTCCAAGAGCGTAGCCGTTTATTTTGGCGATCACTGGTTTTTTGAGGTCTTCTATCTTTTTAGTTAGTTTTTGTCCGAGCAATGAGAGGTTCATTCCTTCTACTGCGCTGATACCTTTGACTGATTTGAGGTCGAGGCCTACACAGAACGATCTGTCTCCTGCTCCTGTAATGACGATGACTCTAATCGCTTCGTCTTCTTCTGCTTCATCCAGTCTCGTTGAGATTTCTTGTAGGGCTTGCTTATTTAGGGCATTTAGCGCTTTTGGGCGGTTTATGGTTATGGTTGCCATTCCCGCACTTTTTTCATACAGTGTGTTCTCAAATTTCATTTGTACTCCCTCATTAAATGGCGCTATTTCTTTTCCCAATCGTAAAGGCCTTTTCCGGTCTTTCTGCCTAGCAGTCCAGCTCGGGTCATCTGCCTCAACAGTGGGCAGGGTCTGTATTTTTGGTCTATCTCTTTTTGCAGGACCTCTGCAATAGATAGGGTTGTGTCTAAGCCAAGATAGTCTAGCAATTTAAAGGGGCCCATGGGCCAGTTTAGCCCCAATTTTATGGCCTTGTCAATGTCTTCTCGGTCTGCGATGCCTTCCCAGACCAAGTAGAGGGCTTCGTTTAATGCCGGGATGAGGATTCTGTTAACGATGAACCCGGCGGAGTCCTTTTTGACAATGACCGTCTCTTTGCCCATCTTTTTGGCGATGTTAGTTATTGTTGTGACTGTTTCGTCTGATGTTTTGGCCCCGCGGATGATTTCCACCAGGCGCATGAGTTGTGGAGGGTTGAAAAAGTGCATGCCGCAAAATTTTTCGGGCCTCTTTGTTGCTGATGCGAGGTCTGTGATGCTTATGGAGGATGTGTTGGAGACTATCAACGCGTCCCTTCTGGCATGTTTTTCAACCTCTGCGTAGACGCTCTTTTTTATTTGGACGTTCTCTGGGACGGCTTCGATTATCAGATCGGCGTCTGCTACGGCTTCCTTCATGTCTAATGTGGGGTGTATCCTGCTTAGAGTTTCTTTCATCCCGGTTTCTGAAATCGTCTCCTTCCTCAGAAATCTCTGTAAACTGTCCTTTATCATTCGCATTCCGTTGTCCAGGAACTCTTGTTTTATATCCCTCATGCTTACCTCGTACTTTGCAACCTGAGCCGAAACCTGGACAATTCCGTGACCCATTAACCCGCTTCCAAGAACCGCTATTTTTTTTATCTCCTTCATTATCTGCGCCTCTTTTGCTCTGATTAGACAACAGAGGAGATATATAATTTCTGAGGTGATGCGATGGTAGTATGAAGGCGGTTGAACTGAATGGGGAGAAGTAAACATTTTAAAAACTTGGACATATCTTTGATGGACAGTAACGAAAGCTGGAAGCCAGATATGACATGGTTAAACATGGGTCAGATTTTGGATGTGCATGCGAGAAAGTTTCCTGACAAAACGGCACTGAAGGATTGGCGTGGGAAATCATGGACCTATCAAGCGTTGGAGTTGAGAACGAATAGGCTGGCAAACGTGCTGTTGGATGTGGGTCTGCGTAAGGGCGACAGAGTTGCGGTCTTGCTTCATAACTGCGCTGAATTTGTGGAGATTTACTGCGCCTTTGCGAAGGTTGGCCTAGTTGCGGTTCCCGTTAATTGGCGTTATATTGGCAGAGAGATTGAGTACGTGGTTGACAATTCCGACGCGACGGCGATGATTCTGGGCGAAGAGTTCGTCGATGTTGTGGATTCCATTCGTTCCAATTTGCGGAAGGTTAGCCCTGAAAGATACATAGTTGTTGGGCGTTCTCCTCCGGAAAGCTATGTTGATTATGAGACTCTTATCGCGGGTTCTTCAGATGGTAAACCACTGGTCATAGTTGGGGGTGAAGATACTTGGGCTCAGATATACACTTCTGGAACTACTGGAGTGCCTAAAGGCGTAGTTAGATCCCACGAGTCCTATGTGTCCTTCTTCTTAATCAATGCTGTGGAGTTTGGCTTCTCGGAGAAGGATTACGGGATGATTGTCATGCCCTTGTATCATGTGAATTCGACTTTTTACGGTCCCTTGTTCTTGTATATTGGGGCGTCTCTCTATGTTGGAAGGGATGAGAGGTTTGACCCGGTTGAGCTTCTGCGTGTGATAAGTGAGGAGAAGGTAACTTTCACGTCGTTGATACCTACGCACTATAATTTGATATTGAATGTTCCTGAGGAGGAGAGGAGGAAGTATGACGTGAGTTCTATAAGGAAGCTCTTGTGTTCTTCTGCCCCTGTGAGGAGTCACATTAAGAAGGGGATTCTGAAGTGTTTCCCGAATGTTGAGTTGTATGAGGCTTACGGATCAACGGAGGCGGGTCTTGTCACGATTCTGAAGCCTGAGGAGCAGTTGCGGAAGTTGGGTTCCATGGGACGGGAGTGTCTCGGGACTGATGTGATTAAGCTTCTTGATGAGGAGGGAAAGGAGGTGCCTATTGGCGCTGTTGGGGAGTTGTATTCTCGGGGTCCCATGATGTTTGATGAGTACTATAAGCTTCCTGAGAAGACTGAGAAGTCTTTTAAGGGTAGTTTTTTCACTGCGAGGGATATGGTGAAGCGGGATGAGGAGGGTTATTACTACATTGTTGATAGGAAGGATAACATGATTATTACTGGTGGAGAGCATGTTTATCCTTCTGAGGTTGAGGAGGTTATTTCGAGGCATCCTAAGGTCTTTGATGTGGCTGTGGTCGGGGTTCCAGATGATAAGTGGGGGGAGGCCGTGAAGGCTGTTGTTGTCTTGAAGGCGGATGAGCGTGCGAGTGAGGACGAGATTATTGAGTGGTGTAGGGGGAGGATGGCAGGGTTTAAGAAGCCTAAGTCTGTTGACTTCATTTCTGATTCTGAGATGCCTAGGACCGTGACTGGGAAGATTGTTCACAGAATGTTGAGGGAAAGGTATGCCGAGCCTTTCTGAGTCTCTGTTCGTCATTACAGGAAAACAAATTTCATTTTGCCTGAACCGCAGACACTCCATGTGGGCAGAACATGGTTATAAAGCAAACTTAACAGTATTAAAGCGTGCCTTTCACAAGTTGAAGCGCGTCTTCAGGACAAAATCAGGACTCTGATCGTATCGCTTCCTTCAAAGGGTGTCATCGAATCGTTTAAGAGTTCACCTGTTAATGTCAGGGTGATCATCCAACTCTTATCTGAGATTTGGTTTCCCATGTGGTAGATAACAGACCAAATGTAATCTATTAAAGTCAACCTATCGAACTTAACCATCAAATCAACGATGCCGTCATAGTCATAGTCTCCAACGTGTGTAGGTGCTGTGGGATCAACTGGAACGGTGCCCAACATTACTGAAGAAATATTAATGAGGTTGGCATCGTAGCCTTCAGGAAGCTCTATGTAAGCAGTAGTCCAATTTCCGCGACTGCTTAAGTTCAATGTGTCAGGCTTAACGTCCACTGTAGCATTTATCCCCTGCACTGGTGCTGCAAGTTGTGTTACAAGTATCGCAAAAACAATGAATACACCAACCAAAGGCCAATAATTCCGCGTTTCGGCTCCCTCCTCTCTTAACTAAAGGTAATAATAGGACTAATTTATCATTTGCGGAATAATGTTCTATAGGACAGATACCAACCAACATGCGCGCACGCTAAAAGAACTAGCAAAGAGATGTGGCTTCATCTAGTTAATCCTCTGGAAATGTCTCATTAGCCGGTAGCCACAATCCGAGTTCTGTAGTCGCTAAGTTAGCGATATACAGAGAACACTTTCCACCTTGTTCTTCAAGCTCGTGGAAATCGGGCGCGCGCATAATCTTGATGATGAACGGTGTAGGCTTGATGTGATTCAGAATCAAGAATTGCAGTTCATAAGAGATAATACTATCGCCTATTGACAGACGTTGAGAGGATTGAACGTTGTCGAGACGAGATGGAATTCATGCACTCTTGATACTCGGAATTCTCGTATTGGCCCTGAGTAGCTTCTATTTAGTCATAGGTTTGATTCCAGTTGTGAGCGCCTCGCCTAGTGATGCGGCGAAACCTATGCAGTTTTATTGGCACTATGTTGATACTCCAGTCTCTGTAGCGGGACTACAGACACACTACGTTCTGAACACTACACGGTGGTTCAAGTTCCAGACTCAGACGGAAGCCTTTGAGAATTCGTTTTTTAAACCTGTGGGGCTTCCCAAGATCGTAGTGGGCTTCTACCTGTACCCGAACCTCGCCGGTCCAGTTACAGCAAATGGCACGTGGCAGATTTTCGTGTGGGCAAACAGCTCGGCATATCACCCGACAGGGTTTGACGTGGAGTTCAAAGAAGTCAGCATCGGAGGCTCTGAGCTTTGGTCTTCAGGCTTGCTCTCCCCGACTGTTACGAGCAGTATCGGTAGTTACATCGATGTACCAGTTCAGTGCTACAATCTCTCGTGCACTGATCTTGACCATACCTTCAATGTCGACACCACACTCCTCGCAGAGGTCACTATCAACACTGGAGCTTCTGCAGATTGCAGAATCTGGTTCGATTCTCCAATGTACCCGAGCAAGGTGATCCTTCCATTTGAAGACTACGCAAAGCCTGTTTCCATTCAAACTTATGATATCAACTACGCTGAGACGAATATGTTTCAACACAACTGGACTCAGAGCAGACGCAAAGTTATAGTCCGTGCTAATGTTACCGATCCCTTCGGGGGATACGACATCTACAAAGTCAATGTGACAATCTCTGACCCCTCGGGACAGCCAGTTCTCGATAATGTAGACATGATCCGGATCTCGGATGGATTCTGGTTTGTGCAGTATCTGCATACGTACGAGGCGAGCTGGGCTTATCCTGAGACAACCATGCTCGGTAACTACACGGTGACAGTCTCAGTTGTCGACAACAACGGATACTACCACTTCTTAGACTCCGGCGTCTTCGCTCCTCACATTGAGTACGCCTCATTCATCTTCAACATTGGAGTCGTCGTTCTCTATGATCCGTCTTTCCGCGTAGTCGATGATGTGGATGGTCCTCTACCAAGGGCTCAGGTCTACCTCAGATTTCCCAACGGCACCACGAACACACTCCCCCTGTACACAGATGATGATGGCGTCATCAAGC
>JABAOH010067063.1_pt1 | contig 20719 bp, 18 predicted proteins | sample 7062181 | NCBI WGS metagenome assembly JABAOH01 (sample SAMN14538630, study PRJNA623070) | marine sediment metagenome | biome: marine biome [ENVO:00000428]; feature: marine pelagic biome [ENVO:01000023]; material: deep marine sediment [ENVO:00002113]; isolation source: pool of 5 deep marine... | reverse complement strand
ATGAATGTCCCACCCACGGTCGTGCCGGTGAGGTACACGCGCCGCCGGGCGTTGATTCGCTCCAGCAGCTCGCGGTTCAGCTCGTTCGTTGCCTCCACATCCAGGCCCGGCCGTACCAGACGGAACGCCACGATGGAGAGCTGGGGCTCGGCCACGATCTCGATGCCCTCGATCTCCGTCAGCCGTTCACAGGCCCATTGGGCCAGATCGAGCTTCTCGTCCAGCTGCTCCCTGAAGGCACCGACCCCCACGAGCTTGAACGGCAGCCACACGCGCAGCCCGCGAAACGGACGCGACAGCTCGGGCGAGAGCTGGCAGAAGTCCACGAACTCCGCTTCATCGCGCATCTCGGGCAAATACTCCGCACCCAGGGCATGCACACGTTCGAGCGCGCCGCCATCACGCAACAGCAGGCAGCCAGTGCCGTACGGCAGGAACAGCCCCTTGTGCGGATCGAGCGTGATCGAGTCGGCCCGCTCGAGCCCACTCATGACGCGGCGTCCCCGCTCGGTGAGCATGAAGAAACCGCCGTACGCGGCGTCGGCATGAAGCCACAGCCCGTGGCGCTGCGCCACGTCGGCTGCGGCCTCCATGTCGTCCACGGCCCCTGTGTTGGTAGTGCCGGCGCTCACCACCAGGAGGAATGGCGCCCGCCCCACGGCTCGGTCCCGTTCCAGCAGTTCCGCCAGCACATCCAGCTTGATACGGAACCGCTCATCCGACGGCACGATTCTCACGCTCTCCGGCGGGAAGCCGGCTAGGATGGCGGCCTTCTCCACCGAGTGGTGTACCTGGTCGGAGGCGTAGAGCGTGCCGTTTAGGAAGTCGTGAGGGAGCTTCTCCCTGCGCGCCACCGCGATGGCCGAGAAGTTGGCGAGCGAGCCGCCCGACGTGAGAAAGCCGCGAGCCTCTCGCCGATACCCCACGATATCGCAGAACCAGCGCACCACGTTGGCCTCGAGCTGCGACAGCCCCGGTGCCGCCAGCCACACTCCCACATAGCGGTTCACGGAGTCGGCGATGAGGTCCGCCACCGCGGAGTGGAAGATCCCACCGCCGGGTATGTAGGCGAGGTAGCCCGGCCCCGCGGTGTTGAAGCTCTTCGGCGCCGCGCGCTCGAACAGCAGATCGAGCAGCTCCTGATAGGGCGTTCCCCCCTCGGGCATCGGCTCCACCAGCGACCGTGCCGTCTCTGCTGCACCGTCGAGATCGAACGACGGCTGATCCGGCAGCGACACCACATGGTCCACGATGCGCTCCATCGCAACATCCACCAGGGAGCGCATCTCGGGTCCGGTGAGCTCCAGGGGGTTGGGGTGGGACTCCGTCATCATCCGCTCCGTCCGCCGCGAGATAAGGCCCGGGCTACACCCGGGACCGCGTAGGAAACTTAGCGCTCCTGACACCGGCCGCACCCGATTCCCCCTCCCCCGACCCGGGCGTATCTTCTTCCGCAATCGAGCGCTTGAGAGTCGGCCCGCACGAGAGCCGGCGGGTCACGGGCGCGTGTACCGACAACTCGACCCCGGGTGTGGAACGATGCGAGTCTCGCTCACGACCGCTTTGATCGTCATGCTCGCCGCCGGGCCGCTCGCCGGCCAGACGGCGACCCCCGAACGTCCCTTCGGCACGCTGCGCGAGCAGGCGGTGCTCCAGCAGCAGTGGCTGGAGGAGCGCCTCGAGACGGTGCTCCCCCCGCTCATGCGGGAGCACGACGTGCAGATGTGGGTGATCCCCATGCGGGAGTACAACGAGGACCCACTGTTCAAGGCGCTCGCTGCTCCCACGCGGTTTGCGGCACGGCGCCGCACCGTCTTCATCTTCCACGACCGCGGTCTCGAAGAGGGTGTCGAACGCATCACCATCGGCGGCGGCTCGCAGGGCGGGGCGTACGAGGTGGTGCGGGCCACCGAGCAGGCACCCGACGGTCGCCCCCGCGAGTTCTGGGGAAAGGACCAGTGGAACTTCGTGGTCGAAGTGATCCGCGAGCGCGACCCGCGCAACATCGCCGTCAACATCTCCCACGACCTCCACTTCGCCGACGGCCTAGCAGCGGGAGAGTGGGAGCAGCTGCAGGAGGCGCTCGGTCCGGAGCTGAGCGCTCGCGTGGTGCGCGCCGAGACACTGGCGCTCGACTACCTCGCGATCCGCGTGCCCTCCATGGACCCGACGTACCGCAAGATGGAGGAACTGGTCCACGAGCTCATCGCCACCATGTTCTCAAGTCAGGTGATCACGCCAGGCGTCACGACCACGGCGGACGTCGTGTGGTGGTTCCGGCAGCGGCTCAACGATCTGGGCCTCGGCACCTGGTTCCAGCCCTCGGTGGACATCCAGCGGCGCGGCGTGAGCATGGCCGACTCGACGGCGCCCGTCATCCTGCGGGGCGACGTGCTGCACTGCGACGTGGGGATTACCGCGCTCAGGCTCAACACCGACACGCAGCACATGGGCTATGTGCTACGGGAGGGCGAGACCGACGCGCCCGAGGGAATCAGGCAGGCGCTGTACAACGCCAATCGGCTGCAGGACATCCTGCTGGCGGAGATGCGGCCGGGCCGCACCGGAAACGAGATCCTGTTCGCCGCGCAGGCGGCGATGCGGGAGGCGGGCATCGACGGCACCATCTACACGCACCCCATCGGCGAGCACGGCCACGGCGCCGGCCCCCTGATCGGCCTGTGGGACAGGCAGGACGGGGTGCCGGGCCCGGGCGACGTACCGATTCGGGCAGGGACCTGGCATTCCATCGAGCTCCAGGCCACCACCCCCGTTCCAGAGTGGGACGATCAGCCGGTCCGGATGATGCTCGAGGAGGAGGCCGCGCTGACGCCCGAGGGTGAGGTGCGGTGGGTGCTGAAGCGGCAGTCGGCACTGCATCTGGTGCGGTAGGCATCAGGTCCACGGGGCACACGGTACCCAACGCCCGCGGTGGGTTCCCCGCCCTCTCGGGCGTTGGGTATCTTTAGGCCCCGTTCAGTCAATCAGCGAGGACTCCATGAGCACACATCGTCCGTATGCCGTCGGCCTCGCGGCCCTGGCCCTGGTCGCCGCCGGCTGTGCCCCTTCAGCCAGTACGGCGCCCGCTACCACGGCGCCCGTTGCCCTACCCGAAACGGTCGCGGTGGAAGTCGAGGCGCCCCTCAAGGCGCTGGAGCCGGGCCGGTTCGACATGGGCAAGATGTGGACCTTCGAGAACGCGCCGCTGGACTACTTCGAGGAGGCCTACGACTTCCGACCGTCGCAGGATTGGCTGGACCACGTCCGCATGGCCTCACTGCGGCTTCCCAACTGCACCGCGTCGTTCGTGTCGTCCGACGGCCTGGTGTTGACCAACCATCACTGCGCGCGCGAGAGCACGACGAGCGTCACCCAGGAGGGGGAGAGTCTCCTGGACGACGGGTTCTACGCCACGACCATGGCCGAGGAGCGGCGGGTGCCCGACCTCTACGTGGATCAGATGATCCTGATGGAGGACGTCACGGCGCTCGTGCAGGCCGGGGTGAGCCCCTCGGCGTCTGAGGCGCGGCGGGCCCAGGAACTGGAGGCGCGGCAGGAGGCGATCGCCGATAGCGCCGATGCCGTCCACGGACTCGACTGCGACGTGACCGAGCTGTACAACGGCGGCAAGTACTCGATGTACTGCTTCAAGCGGTACGACGACGTCCGCCTGGTGTTCACCCCCGAGCTCAAGATCGGCTACTTCGGCGGGGACCCCGACAACTTCACGTACCCGCGCTACAACCTGGACGTGACGTTCTTCCGGGTGTACGACGAGGCCGGCAACCCGTACCAGCCCTCCCGATATTTCACGTGGAGCGCCGCCGGGGCGGCCGAGGGCGACCCCGTCTTCGTGATCGGCAACCCCGGCTCCACCTCCCGGCTGAGCACCATGGCACAGCTCGAGTTCTTCCGGGATTTCGACGAGCCGATCCTGGTACACCTGCTGCAGACGCGCACCGACGTCCTGAAGCATTACATGGATCACCACCCGGAGACGCGCGACGACCTGATCAACCTATGGGCCATCTGGATGAACAGCCTGAAGCTCTACGTCGGACGGGAGAAGGCCCTGAACGATCCGGCCGTCATGGGCCGCAAGCTGGGCTGGGAGATGGAGCTGAAGGAGGCGGTCAGCAACGATCTGGAGCTGCGCCGCAAGTACGCGGGGCTGTGGGACGAGATCGCCGCATTGCGCGCACAGATGAGGGAGGTGTATCCCACAATCTGGGCGCTCACGCCCTTCAATGGGCTCGCCGCGCCCCAGACGATCCAGACGGCAGCCGACATGCTGCAATACGCCCGGATGGTAGGGAGCGCGCCGCAGGAGCAGGTGGACGAGCTGCGTGCCGAGATCGAGGAGACCGAGATCGACGCCCGGCTCGACCGCCACATGCTGGAGGCACGGATCCAGGACGTGATCCTTTGGCTCGGCGACGACGATCCGTTCGTCACCAGCGTGCTGCAGGGCGACTCCTTGCACGCGGCCACGGCAGCCTTCATGGAACGCGCCACGGCGGTCGTCGACCCAGAGACGCGCAACGCGCTGCTGGACAGCCCCACCCGCATCCTGAATAGCTCCGACCCGGCGCTGAGCCTCGTGCGGGCGACCCTGCCGCGCTACGGCCGGGCGGTGCAGCGGTACCAGCAGCTCGTGAGTGAGGAGGAGGCCAAGACGGCCCAGCTCGCCCTGGCCGTGTTCGAGGTCCACGGCACGTCCCTGCCGCCCGACGCCACCTTCACGCTGCGCATCGCCGACGGCGTGGTACAGAGCTACGAGTACAACGGCACCAAGGCGCCAGCCTGGACCACCTTCTACGGCCTGTACGACCGGCACTACGCCCACCAGGGCGAGGAGGACTGGGACCTGCCGGAGCGGTGGCTCAGCCCGCCGGCCGAGTTCGACATGGGGACGCCGCTCAACATGGTGAGCACCAGCGACATCATCGGCGGCAACTCGGGCAGCCCGGTGATCAACACCGACCTCGAGGTCGTCGGCCTCATCTTCGACGGCAACATCGAGAGCCTGAAGGGCGACTACATCTTCGACACCAGCGATGCCCGCGCCGTGTCGGTGCACTCAGCGGGCATCGTCGAGGCGCTGGAGCACATCTACGGTGCCGACCGCATCGTGCAGGAGCTGCTGCGCAAGTAGCGTCGCCGACGTTGCGGAGTCTCGCCGGCCCTCACCGCTCCATGCGGTGGGGGCCGCTCGCTTGTGGGATATTGCCCGCCGGAACAGGCCTTCCACCCCCTCAGACGGCGGCTAGCTTCCATGAGGGTGTGGGTGTTCCCGCGGGTGGCCGCTGTACGGCTCTTGAGGTGCCTGCCAGCTTCGAGCAGGACGCCCGAGGGTTCGCCTTCAGATTGCCAGCATCTCTCAGTCAGTGAGGAATCTATGAGCACATACCTTCCGTATGCGGCCAGCCTGGCGGCCCTCAGCCTAGTCGCGGCGGGCTGTGCCTCATCCACCGGCACGGTGCCCGCGACCGTGGCGCCCGTCGCGGCACCCGAGACCGTCGTGGTGGAGGTCGAGGCCCCCGTCAAGCCTCTCGAGCCGGGACGGTTCGACATGGGCAAGATGTGGACGTTCGAGAACGCACCGCTGGACTACTTCCAGGAAGCCTACAACTTCCGACCCACCGCGGAGTGGCTCACCACCGCCCGCATGGCCGCGCTCCGGATCCCCGGCTGCACGGCCTCGTTCGTGTCCGAGAACGGGTTGGTGATGACCAACCACCACTGCGCCCGCCGCCACGTGTCGCGGGTCACGCGGGAGGGCGAGAACTTGCTCGATGAGGGCTTCTACGCCGAGACCCTCGAGGATGAGCGGCGAGCCCCCAACATGTGGGCCGACCAGATGATCGTGCTGGAGGACGTCACCGGCCTGGTGCAGTCCGCCATCGACCCAGCGGCCCCCGACGCCCGACAGGTGGAGGCGCGCGACGCCCGCATCGGGTCCATCGGGGACAGCGCCAGTGCCGCACACGAGCTGCGCTGCAGCGTGACCGAGCTGTTCAGCGGCGGCAAGTACTCGATGTACTGCTTCAAGCGGTACACCGACGTGCGCCTGGTCTTCGCCCCGGAGCTCCAGATCGGCTACTTCGGCGGCGACCCCGACAACTTCACCTACCCGCGCTACAGCCTCGACATGTCGTTCTTCCGGGTGTACGACGAGAACGGCGAGCCGCTCAGGCCGCCGGCGCACTTCGGATGGAACGCCGCCGGCGTGCGGGAGGGCGACGCGGTGTTCGTGATCGGGAACCCTGGCTCGACGGAGCGGCTCAGCACGTACGCCCAGCTGGAGTTCAACCGCGACTACCGCGAACCGTTCATTACGCAGGTGCGCAAGACCCGGACCGACGTCCTCGCGATGTACATGGAGCACCATCCCGAGGAGCGCCCGAACTACATCAACCAGTGGTTCGGNNTCACGGGGCGCACCAAGGCGCTCAACGACCCCGAGATCATGGGCCGCAAGCTGGGCTGGGAGCAACGGTTCAAGCAGGCAGTTCAGGGCAACCCGGACCTCAACCGGCAGTACGGCACCCTGTGGGACGATATCGCGGTGATCCGCGAGGAGATGAAGCAACACTATCCCGTGCTGATGGCGCTGCAGGTGACCGGCTCCACCCGCTCCCGTACTCTGAACACCGCGGCACAGCTGATCCAGTACGCCAACATGGTACAGGGTGGTGCCCCCGACAGCGCGGTCCAGGCGCTGCGCGGGCGCATCGAGGGCCAGGAGATCAATACCGATCTGGACGGCCACATGCTGGAGGCCCAGATCGGCGATGTGATCTATTTCCTCGGCGAGAATGACGCATGGGCGCGGCAGGCGCTGGCCGGCCGGACCCCGAGGGAGGCTGCGCGGGCGACCATCGACGGCTCGCCGTCCGTGGTCGACCCAGCGGCCCGACGGGCGCTGCTGGACAACCCGGCCGGCATCATGGCCAACGACGAGCCCGCGCTGACCCTGGTGCGTGCCAGCGGCCCGCGGGTCGAGCGAGCGAACGCCAGGTACCGGCAGCTCAACGCCGAGGAAGACGTGAAGGTCGCCAAACTCGCACGGGCGCTGTTCGACGTGTACGGGACCGACCTGCCGCCCGATGCGACGTTCACGCTGCGCATCGCCGACGGTGTGGTGCAGAGCTACGAATACAACGGCACCAAGGCGCCCACCTGGACCACCTTCTACGGTCTATATGACCGGCACTACGCCCACGAGGGCGCGGAGGAGTGGGCCCTGCCCGACCGTTGGCTGGACCCGCCGTCAGAGTTCGACATGGGGACACCAGTGAACATGGTGTCCACCAACGACATCACCGGCGGCAACTCGGGTAGCCCGGTGATCAACACCGATCTGGAGGTCGTCGGCCTCATCTTCGACGGCAACATCGAGAGCCTGTCGGGTGACTTCATCTACACGACCGAGGTTGCCCGCTCCGTCTCGGTGTGTGCGCCGGCCATCGTGGAGGCGCTGGAGCACATCTACGGTGCCGACCGCATCGTGCAGGAGCTGCTGCGCAAGTAGCATCGCAGACGTCACGGAGTGTCGCCGGCCCTCGCCGCTCCATGCGGCGGGGGCCGGTCGCTTGTAGATCGTCGTCGTGGTTGCCGCAGGTCGAAGAGCCNNAGAGCCGACGAACTTTCCAGCACGATGGATGTTCTGAGCGATCTGGCCACTCCCGCTCTGCTCCTCGACCTCGACGTCTTGGAGCGGAACCTGAAGCAGATGCAGGAGAAGGCCAACCGACTCGGTGTGGCGCTGCGTCCTCACATCAAGTCGCACAAGTGCGTCGAGGTCGGCGAGCGGCAGCGGGCCCTCGGCGCCAAAGGAATCGCCGTCTCCACCCTGCCAGAGGCGCGGATCTTCGCCGACCACGGGTTCGACGACATCACGTGGGCCTTCCCCTTGATCTTCGTGCGCCTCGAAGAAGTGGTGGAACTGGCGCAGCGCGTGACGCTGCGACTGGTAGTCGACTCGGCCGAGGCCATCGCAGCCCTCGAGCAGACGAAACATCCCCTGCACGTGTGGCTCGAGGTGGATTGCGGCTATCACCGGGCCGGAGTGGATCCGCGGTCGGGTACGGCCACCGAGCTCGCCCGCGCCATCCACGAGTCGAGCACCCTGGAGCTCGATGGCATCCTCACCCATGCCGGGCACGCCTACAACGGGCCGACCAGCAGGGAGAGCGCAGCGGTGGCCGCAGAGGAGCGCGACCTGATGGTCGAGCTCGCCGACCGGCTGCGCGCCGACGGGATCCCGGTTGCCGGCGTGAGCGTCGGTTCCACCCCGGGGATGAACGCGGTGGACCATCTAGCCGGCGTCACCGAGGTGCGGCCGGGGAACTACGTGTTCCATGACTACACCCAGGTGCTCCTCGGCTCCTGCACTCCACGTGACTGTGCCGTTACCGTGCTGGCGAGCGTAGTGTCCTCGCAGCGAGCGGCAGGGCACTGCGTGGTGGACGCCGGGGCGCTGGCGCTCTCCAAGGACCCCGGCCGGGGCAACGCCCCCCAACCCACCATGGGAGAGATCTATGACGACTACGCCGCCGGCACCCTGCGGCACGACGCCCGGCTGGTCTCCCTCAGCCAGGAGCACGGCAAGGTGAGCCGAGCGCTCCCGGTGGGCTCCCGTGTGCGCATCCTGCCCAACCACTCGTGCCTGGCGGTCGCCTGTTTCGACGAGTACCAGGTGGTGCGAGGTGAGCGGGTGGTGGACCGCTGGAGGGTGCGGAGAGAGCGGTAAGCCCCTACCTACCGTACCCCTCGGGAAAGGGGAAGGCCGCACGTAGTGCCTTTCCCGTTTCCCGCTTCCCTTTTCCCCTTTCCCCATTCCCGTTTCCCGCTTCCCGCTTCCCGCTCCATGTGACCACCCCCCCGACACCAGGGGTATAGCAAGGTGATCGGACACACCGGGGAGGCCCCATGAGATCACGCTTCGGTCTGTTCCCGCTGGTGTCGCTCGCGGCGGCGGCCGGCGCGGCGCTCGTAGCGTGCGGCGAGTTCGGCCCCATCACGGACCTGCCGCGCCCGCTCACCCACGCCGAGGCCATGCTGGTCGAGGCGGACAACCGCTTCGCCTTCAAGCTGTTCCGCGAGATCGACGCGCAGGACACCACCGGCGACAACATCTTCATCTCGCCGCTCAGCGTGGGTATGGCGCTGGGCATGACCTACAACGGCGCCGCCGGCACCACGCGGGACGCCATGCAGCAGACGTTGGAACTCCAGGGGATGTCACTCCAGGAGGTGAACGAGTCGTACCGCAGCCTGATCGACCTGCTGCGCAACCTCGACCCCAACGTCGAGTTCGTGCTCGCCAACTCGATCTGGTACCGCGAGGGCATCGACATCGTCCCGGAGTTCCTCGATCGCTGCCAGCAGTACTTCGATGCGGAGGTGACGCGCGGGAAGATCCGCGACATCGTGGAGCCGCCCATCGACCCGCAGACGATCATGTTCCTGATCAACGCCATCTACTTCAAGGGCGACTGGACGTACCAGTTCGACAGGCACCTCACGCGGAGCTCCGTCTTCCATCTCGCGGACGGTTCGGAAACGACCGTGCAGATGATGGACCACGAGGGGGAGGTCGCGGTGCGCGTGTTGTTCGACACGGACGTGACGGTCGTGGACCTGCCCTACGGCGGCCAGGCGTACTCGATGACCATCGTCATGCCGCACGACCCGGCCGCGATAGGCTCGCTGGCCGAGACCGTGGACCGCGCCCAGTGGAACGCATGGATCGCCGAGCTCGACTCCACGTCGATGTACGTGTCGCTCCCCAAGTTCACGCTGGAGTACGAGATCACCCTGAACGACGTGCTCAAGGCGCTGGGCATGGCAGAAGCATTCTCCGAGCTCGAGGCGGACTTTTCCAACCTGTATCAGGGGCCGTGGAACGCCTTCATATCGAAGGTGAAGCACAAGACCTACGTGGACGTGAACGAGGAGGGCACTGAGGCGGCCGCCGTCACGTCAGTTGACGTCGGCGTGACCGCCATGCCGCCGCGTGTGTTCGTGGATCGCCCGTTCCTCTTCGCGATCCGGGAGCGATACTCGGGGGCGGTGTTGTTCCTGGGGAAGATGCTAGATCCCTCCTAGCCCCTCCCGACCCCGTACAGGGGGAAACGGGGAAGGGGGAACGGTACGACCGGCGAGCTACCGGGCGGACGCCACCCGCACAGAACGACCGTTCTGCCGTACCTTTCCCCTTTCCCCCTTCCCGCAGCCTGGCAGCTCAGTGCCGCCGGTACACGACCTCCCCCCCCACCATCGTGAGATCTACCTCGACGTTCTCGATCTCCACCGGATCGATGGTGAGGATGTCGTCCGACAGCACCACCAGGTCGGCGAGCTTGCCCGGCTCCAGCGTGCCGAGCCGATCCTCGAGGAACGCAGCGTACGCATTGTTCGCCGTGTAGGCCGCGAGCGCCTCCTCCACCGTGATCTTCTGGTGCGGCACCCACCCCTCCGGGTTTGCCCCGTCGATGGTGCGGCGGGTGACCGCCGCATAGACGCCGTACAGCGGATCGATCGGCGCCACCGTCCAGTCGCTCCCGAACGCCATCCGGGCGCCGGCGTCCTGCAGGTCGCGGAACGCGTAGGTCGTCGCGATCCGCTCGGGGCCGATGCGCTTGGCCGCCCAACGACCGTCGTCGATCGCGTGGTAGGGTTGCATCGAGGGAATCACACCATCCGCCCCCATGCGGCGGATCGCGGCGCCGGTCAGGTGCTGGGCATGCTCGATGCGGGAGCGGCGATCGCGCGGTCCGTTCCGCTCGCGGGCCTCGCCGTATACGTCGAGCAGCCAGTCGTTGGCGCGGTCCCCGATGGCGTGCACGATCAGCTGCAACCCGGCCGCGTCCGCGCCGATGACGGCCTCGCGCAGCTCGGCCGTGTCGGTCACCATGAGGCCCGCCGTGTGAGGCGCGTCGTCATACGGCGCGTAGAACCAGGCGGTGGTGGAGCCGAGGGAACCGTCCACGAAGCCCTTTACACCGCCCCAGAACAGCTGGGTATCGCCGCGGCCCTCCCGCTCCACGTACTCGGCGACCCGCCGCCATCCGCCGATCGGCATCACCGAGTACACCCGGATGGGCAACTCGCCGCGGGAGTGGGCCCGCCGGTAGGTCTCGTGACCCCGCCACGATCCCATGTCGGTGACCATGGTGACGCCCCGCTCCACTGCGTGGGCGATCGCCGCCTGGAGCGCCCGGTCGAGCTCCTCCTCGGAGGGGTCGGGAATGACCCGGCCCACCAGGCCCATTGCCGCGTCCTTGAGGACGCCGGTGGGACGGCCGTCCTCGTCACGCACGATGGTGCCGCCCTCCGGGTCGGGGGTGTCGGCAGCGACCCCGGCGAGCTCGAGCGCCCTGGTGTTGGCGAGAGCCATGTGGCCGTCGAGCCGGCTCACGAAGACCGGCGTCTCGGGCGTGAGGGAGTCGATCCACTCGCGGCGCGGCAGCTCCCCGCCCCACAGCTCGTGATCCCACGTGCCACCGGTCACCCACTCGCCCGGATGGGCCGCCGCGAACTCCCCGATGCGGCGGGCGAACTCCTCTGGGGTCGCGGCGTCACGCAGCTGCACGCTGGCAAGCTCGAAGCCGCCCTCCACGAAGTGGGTGTGAGCGTCGATGAAGCCGGGCACGACCCGCCGACCCTCCAGGTCGACGCGCCGGGTCGGGGTGCCCACGAAGCGGGTAATGTCTCGATCGGTGCCGACGGCCAGAATCCGGCCGTGCGCGACCGCCACCGCGGTTGGAGCCTGCGATCCCGTGGGGGCTCCGGGCCCGGTCCAGATCCGGCCCCCGAAGAGAACGATCTCCGCCTCCTGGGCCCCCACAGGGCTCACGCCTCCCAGAGTAAGCAGGACGAGGAACGGAAACAGGCCACGAGCTGGGCGCCACATGATGCGCCTCCGGAGGGTTCGTGTGTGTGAGTATGCTGGTACGGTGCCATGGCTGCGGCCTGAACATCGAGACGCCGCTTGCGGGACGCAAGCCCGAAGACGGCCGCGTGTCGGGCGGAAGGGCCCGGCGTGGCCCAACTTGTGAGGCGCCACTCACAGACCAGTGACTGGATAGTGAGCAGTCACTTCTTAGTGTGCAGCGGCACACCGGAACGCCCGACCGTTAACTCGGTTACTCATTGGGAGCAGGGAGCTTACATCACTACCTGGTCGGGCCGGAGGGTGCTAGATTGGTGGCCATGAGTCTACGGCCGATCTACGGCCACGATGCCTTGCAGCACCGGCTGGCTGGCGTCCTCGCCTCCAGCCGGTTCCCACAGGCGGCCCTGCTGGTGGGGTCGCCGGGGGTCGGAAAGCAGCGTTTGGCGCTGTGGATAGCGCAGGGGCTGCTGTGCGAGGCCGGCCCGGGTGCCCCCTGCCAGGAGTGCGGTAGCTGCCGGCGGGTGCTCGGGTTGCAGCACCCGGACCTGCACTGGTTCGTGCCGATTCCGCGGCCCAGGGCGGGTGACCCGGACAAGCAGGTGGAGGAGGCTCGGCAAGCCCTGGCCACTGCCATGGAGGAGCGCCGCAAGGACCCGTTGTGGCAGCGGCCGGAGGGGATGGTGAGTCACTCCCTCGCCTCGGTGCGGCTGTTGCACCGACTGGCCTGGGTGACCCCCTTCAGCGGGGATCGGAAGGTGCTCATCGTGGGCGACGCCGAGCGCCTGGTGGTCCAAGAATCGAGCCCGGAGGCGGCCAACGCGCTGCTCAAGGTGCTGGAGGAACCGCCCGAGGACACGACCCTGATCCTCACGGCGGCCGACCCGGAGGGGCTGTTGCCCACGATCCGCTCCCGGCTGGTGACGCTCCGGGTGCCGCGCGTGGCGGACGAGGACGTGCGGCGCTTCCTGGGCGCGGAGCTCGACCCGCCGCTCAGGGGAGAGGCACTCGAACGGCGGACGCTACTGGCCGAGGGGAGCGTCGGCCGGGCTATCTGGACGGATGCAGAGGCCGAGGGACCGGACCGGCGTGCTGCCGAGCTGCTGGCAGCCGTGGCGCAGGGCGCCGCTGGATGGGCGCCTCGCGCCCTGGCCCAGCCTGCCTGGGCCGCCCGGGGCGACTTCACGGCGCTCCTGGACGCCCTGGCGGTGCGTCTGCGGGCCGGTCTCGAGCAGGAGGCCGGCAGCACGGGAGGAGGCCTGGAGGGCCGGCTGGAGGCCCTGAGGCGGGTCGAGGAGGCACGCGCGGCCGCCCAGGGGAACACCAACCCCCAGCTCACCCTGGCCGTGCTGGCCAGCGACCTGGAAGGGCTGCTGTGATGCTCTCCCACGTCGACGAGCGGGGCCGAGCCCGGATGGTGGACGTGGGCGCGAAGCCCGAGTCGGTGCGGTCGGCCCGCGCCGAGGGGACGATCCGGATGTCTCCGGAGGCCTACGCCCTGGTACAGGGAAACTCGGGCCCCAAGGGTGACGTTCTGTCAACCGCGGAGCTGGCCGGCACCATGGCCGCCAAGCGAACGGCTGAGCTGATCCCGCTATGCCACCCGGTGGGCCTGGACCATGTGAGGGTGACCGCCGAGCTCGACCCCGCCACGCCAGGCGTGCGGGTCGAGGCCGAGGTCAGGGCCACCGGCCGCACGGGGGTCGAGATGGAAGCACTGACGGCCGCGTCACTCGCGCTGCTCACTGTGTATGACATGGTGAAGGCCGCGGGGCACGGCATGGAGATCGCGCGGATTCGGTTGCTGGAGAAGACGGGCGGAACCAAGGGAGACTGGAAGCGAGAGAACGAGGAAACCGCATGATACACCTGAAGCTCATTGTCCAGCATATCGCGGCGGCGGTGGTGGAGACCTGGGACCGGTTATCGGCTACCCAGCGACTCACACTGCGCGGCGTCGGTCTGTTGGGTGCGGTCCTCGCGGTGGGTGCCCTCGCCGGAGCCCAGGCTCCACGCGCGCTGGCGTCGTCGGATGACGACGAGGCGTACACCGGTACGGCGGTCCAGTCCCAGTTCCGCCACCTGCGCGTCTCCCTCGACATCACCGAGGGCGAGCTGGAGATCGCCCGCCTTCAGCTACAACGTGCCGAGGCCGTGCTGCACTACTCGACGCGCTATCAGATCCCCGCCGACATGGCAGAGTTGGTCTACGACGTGGCTCTGAGCGAGGGCATAGACCCCGAACTGGCCTTCCGTCTGGTCCGGCTGGAGAGCGCCTTCGAGCCGCGTGCCCGAAGCCACGCCAATGCACTGGGGCTGGCACAGGTGCAGCCAGCAACGGCGCGCTTCTACGCCCCGACGATCACCCCGGAGCAACTGTACGACCCGGAGACCAACCTGCGCATCGGCCTGCGCTACCTGCGCGACCTGCTCGAGGCCTACGGGGACGCGAAGCTGGCCCTGTTGGCTTACAACCGGGGGCCCGGTCGGGTAAAGGAGCTGATGGACGCCGGCCAAGATCCGGGGAACGGGTACGCGTCGAGGATCCTGGAGGGGTACGAGGGCCTGCAGTAGGCCCCGGGGACTCAGCGCGTAGCGCCCCGCGGCGGGACCACCGCCAGCCGCTCGCCCACCTGAATCAGCACATCGTTCGCAGCCAGCCCATTCCAGCGTCGCAGCTCGGCCAGGGTCACACCGTACTTCTGGGCGATGATCCACAGGGTCTCGCCCCGACGCACCGTGTGATACCGCACGCCTGACACCGCGGGTCGCGGCCGCGGCGCGCGGCCGGCGGCCGCCTGTGTGCGGGCCGCCGAGCTGATGGGAATGACAAGACGTTGTCCGATGCGCAGCCGCCGCGGGTGGACGTAGTTGTTGGCTGCCCGCAGGAGGCGCACGCTCACGCCGTAGCGCTCCCCGATCTCAGACAGGGTCTCGCCCCGCCGTACCACGTGCTCGACGAAGTTGACCCGCTCGTTCACCGGGAGCTCGGCGTAGCGCTGCACCACCGTGGGGCCGCTGCCCCGCGGCACCCGCACGATGGAGTGCTGCCGCGGCGGGGTCACGCCCCGCACGTATTGGGGGTTGAGCTCCATGACGGCGCGGGCGGTCGTGTCTGCCAACCGGGCGACCACGTCCAGGCCCGTCGCGTCGGGCACGGTGATCTCGTCGAACACGAGGGGCCGCAGAATCGGGAGGCTGTCGAACCCGAACCGCAGCGGCTCCTTGGCGATGATCGCGGCGGCGATGAGCTTGGGCACGTAGTCCCGCGTCTCGCGCCTCAGGTAGCGCCGCTCGGACAGGTCGAAGAAGGTCTCGTCGCTCACCGAGTCCGGTGCCTCCCTGAGTCGGCGGATACCCCGCTCCACCCTCCCTGGCCCACCGTTGTAGGCCGCGGCAGCCAGGTACCAAGAGCCGAACTGCGCGTACAGATCCGCCAGGTGCCGGGCGGCCGCCTCCGTCGCCTTGAAGGGATCGCGCCGCTCGTCCACCCAGGTAGTAACCGTGAGCCCGTAGCGCCGGGCCGTGGAGCGGATGAACTGCCACATGCCCACCGCATTGGAGCGGGAGACCGCCGTGTTGGAGTACCCGCTCTCGATGATGGCGAGATACACCAGGTCTTCCGGCACGCCCAGCGCTCCGAAACGCTCCCGGATCATACCCTCGTAGCGCGGCAGCCGGCCCAGCCAGATGGTGAAGCGGTTCCGGGTGGGCCCCAGGAAGTAGTCGATGTAGTACTTGACACGGCCGCGCTCGGCGAACGACGCCACATCGATGTCGTAGGTCGGGCCGGCCGCGCTCGCGGCGCCGCCGCGAGGCATGGCCAGGCTGGCGTCGAGCTCGCTGAGCCGGGGTGCGGGCACCACACCGCGCACGTGCTCGGCTCCCTTGGCCAGGCTGCCGAACTCGAGCTCGTGCAGCGCCTCCAGGGCTTCCAGGTCGGCCAGCGAGTCCTCGGGCGTCGGCGCCGGCGCCGCCACCGCTACCGGAGCCACAGGACCGTTGCCCTCCGCCCGCGGCTCCAGCGACCCCTCCGGCGGTGACGCGGCACAGGCAGCCGTAAGACACACCAGGAGAGGGCCGAAGACGCGGGGGCGCGGCATCATGTGAGGTGCTACTACCTCGCGAAGATGATGTTCCCGAGGAACCGGTTGGTGGCGTTGAGCACCGCCAGCGCCGCACACCGGTGCGGCGCCTCGTCGGTGAGGCACGAGCCTACCAGGCGGGCCGCCGGCATACCGTTGTGACACGAAACGGCGACGATCACCACGGTGGAGTCGAAGGCCCGGACCGCCTTCACACCCAGCAGCTCGAACACCAGCTTCTCCTCCACCGCGCTGCGCAGCGCCTCGGTAGCCGCTTCGGCCGCGCAGCGGAGCTCGCCGGCCACCGAGCCGAGACCTTCGGCTGTCCCCACAAAGCGGTCGCCGGGCTCCCCCTCGAGCACGACGCGCGAGCGGTAGCGCCCGTTGGGCAACCGCTCGAACTCGAAATCGAGGAATCTGAGACGCTCCCGCTGGTTTCCGCCTGTCATGTCGCGTCCCCTGCCGCCGTCTATTCGGCTCCCTCGAACCGAACCTCGAGCTGTCGGTGCGCCGCTTGTTCGACCGTGCGGAGCAGGTCGACATCGAGCCGCGGCTTCCCGGATTCGTCCAGCAGCACGGACACCAACAGCATCTGTCCGTCGGTCAGCGTCACCCGTAGCTGGCGGCAGTCCTGCCGTACCTCCACGTCCTCCACCGTCTCACCGCGGAGCTGCGCAACGGCCTCGGCGATGCGACGCAGATCCTGGACGGGGGTGACGGACACGCGATGACCGGCGAGCGGCTACGTGATGTGTTGGACGAGGACTTCCTTCAGCGCGTCGTTGGACAGCCGGTCAGCGGCCTGGAAGAGCGACGATTTGGAACTCGACTCCAGCGGGTAGGAAGCCCAGAATGCGCGAGGCTCCCGCTCCGAGTTGGTGGCTCGAAACGAGAGCGTCAGCTGCCACATGTTCACGTCCGGGCGCATCTCGGCAGCCGGGTGCACGTGCCAGACTTCACCGCCGGTGTCAATCACTCTCCATGCCATCAACCGACCCCCTCACTGTGGTTCTAAGGCGTTGCAGGCTCGACGAATATGAGGATTCCCGATCGCTTCGGTCAAGGGCGCCGCAGGCCCAGCGCATCCAGGTCGGCTGCCGTATCCAGGTCTCTGAGCGGTGCCAACCGCCTGATTCGAAGATCGTGTGCAGCACACGCTTCCACAGTGACCTTTAGCACACGGGAGCTACCCCAGGGAACGTGCTCGAACAGCTGATGCGCCGGGCGATTGAGTCCGAGGAGGTAGTAGCCGCCGTCCAGGGCAGGGCCCAGGACCACATCGACCTCGGCCAGCGCTTGCACCGCCTCCCATACGGTTTCCGCAGTGACCCCGGGGGCGTCCGCTCCGATCGCCACGACCGGCCGGTCGCCCCGGTCGAAGTGAACGGCGAAGGCGTGGGCCATCCGCTCGCCGAGATCCCTCCCCTCCTGCGCGAGGTACTCGTGTCGCCCCAGCCAATCCCGCATCTGCCGCACGGCATCGGGGGGGTGGTACCAGACGGTGAGGCGGAACCCAGCCCCTACCGCGGCGGCCACGCCGGCTCCCACTCTGCGGTACGCCGCCACGGCGGCCTCGTCGCCGATCTCGCGGGCGAGGCGCAGCTTCACCTCTCCCGGCCGTGGCGCTTTGGCGAACAGGAGGACGGCGGTCACGGCGTCTCCGGACGGTACCAGCGGGCCAGGCGCTGCGGGGAGGCGCCTGCGAGGTAGGCCGTGATCAGCACGCTATTCCGCATCCAGGTGCGATACGGCCCCTCCCGCAGCCAGCGTCGCGGCGATACCAGCAGCGGCGCCCCGAGCCGGGCAACGCGCGTGCGGCGCCGCAAGTCGCGGACGAGCTCGACATCTTCCATGATGGGGATCTCCCGGAAGCCCCCCACTGACTCGAACAGCTCCCGGCGCACCAGCAGCCCCTGGTCGCCGTAGGAGAGCCCTCCCAACCGGTCGCGCAGATAGGTACCGAACTCCATGAGGCGGGGCCACAAGCCGGCGGCGTCGATCCTGAGACCCCACACCGCCGCCGCGACGCTGCTGTCCCTCACGACCCGCTCCAGCTGNNAAAGCAGAGCCAGTCACCGGTCACTGCCTGCGCCCCGGCATTCAGTTGGGGCCCCCTGCCCCGCGCTGCCGCCACCGTCCGCACGCCGGCGCGCTCGGCCACCGCGACGGTCACGTCGCCGGAGCCACCGTCGGCCACCACGACCTGGTGCGGCACCGCGAGACGGGCGACGTCTTCCAGGATTCCGGAGAGGTGCTCCGCCTCGTTGAGGGTGGGGATGACGACGCCGACGGTCAGCATAGGACAGGAAAACTAGGGCCGCAGCCCGCGCGCTGCAGACTGCGGCCGCACTACCCAGGCACGCCGGTCAGGACCCGCTGCCCCGCCCGAACACGGCAGTGTCGTTGAGGGTCCAGTCGTAGTCGGAGAACTCCACGATCGGCGAGTGAGTGCGGATGTACTCAGCGTCCTCGGGCGCAACGTGGCGCAGCAGGAACTCGACCACGCCGTCGGTGCCTCCAAAGTCATCCTTGTACCAGTCCAGCACCTTGTTGAGATGCAGCGCGGGGTGGTCGCCCCGCTCCAGGCGATAGTGCCGGGGGCTCGCCAGAAAACGCTGTACGGCCGCGTCGAGCTGCGCCGCGAGCCGCTGCGCCGTGTAGGCCTCCGGCGCCAGCACGGGGCAGGAGCGCGACGCGCAGTTGACCGCGAAGTGGATGCGCGGATCGCCCATGGGCCGGATGATCTCGTGCTCGATCTCGTCCAGCGACCGGGCCTTCCCCGCCACGTCGCAGAATTCCCGGCTCCAGGTATCGGGGATCTGGCGGATGGAGTTCGCCGGCACCCCCTGGAGGGACCGCACCAGCGACGCCGGGAAGCCCGCCCGCTTGATGGGGTAGTGATCGATCACCAGCCAAAGGGCGCAGGCGTTGTATGCGTTGATCCAGAACGCCAGCCGTGCGTCGCGCGGAGCCGCGGCGAGCACGGCTGCGTCGGTCTGCGCCAGCTCGCCCAGGTACGCAGCGAGACCCACGGGATCCGCCGCGAGGGTCGCGTAATCCACCAGGTCGCCCTGCACATGCGCCTGTAGCACGCCCGTGAAGGCGGAGTGATCGGGCAGCTCCTGCGCGGCGACGGTAGCGACGGCACCGACGGTCGCGGCGGCAGCGACGGTCAACGCGTTCCGCATCGGACGGCTCATCCCGTAGCCTCTCCGGAAGACCGCGGCCGCAGCCGGAATCCCAGGCGCCGCGCTACTAGCGGAATGAGGGAGAGCGCGGCGAGCAGGCCACCGGCAATCCACAGCCGCGTGCGCGCCACCTCGTTGGCAGCCGTGGATCCCTGCACCAGCGCGTCGGCGAAGAAGGTGTACACCAGCGTGCCGGGGAGGATGCCCACCACCGTGGCGAGGGCGTAGTCGCGCCACTTGATGGCCGTGAGCCCCGAGCCGAAGTTGAGGGCGTTGAACGGCACGAGCGGCACCAGGCGCAAGACCAGCAGGCCCCAGAAGCCGTGCTGTGCGGTGGCGTGGTCGAGTCCCCGGAGGCGGCTCCCCACGATCTGCTCCACGCCCTCCCGTCCCAAGCCGCGCGCCAGCCTGAACGCGGCATTGGCACCGATGTTCGCGCCGATGGAGTTGAGAAGCGCACCCCACCCGAACCCGAACACCGCACCACCCACGATCGTGATCAGCGAGCCGGGGAGCGCGAGGGCCGTGGCAACCGAGTACACCACGACGAACACGACCGGCGCCCACACCGAGCTGCGCAGCACCTCCAGCAGACGCACCATCTCTTCGCGGGCGAGGTACGTCCCGAGGGGCGTCATGCGGATGAGCAGCGCCGCGCCGGCCAGGATCACCACCAGGAGGGCGAGCTTCGCGTAGGGGCGAACCCGCTTCAGGTCAGCCATCGCACCACCCGTCTCAGCCACGCGCCGGAGCGCCCACCGAGCTTCTGTCGGTAGTAGGTGTCGGCGGCGCGCTTGATGCCCTCGGCCATGGTCGGGTACGGGTAGACCATCTNNCACCGGCGCCGCTCGCCACGATAGTCGCGCCCACGATCTTGCCGTTCTTCCGGGTCACGATCTTCACGAACCCGGCATCGTGCCCTTCCACGATGGCGCGGTCGAGGTCGGCGAACTCGTGGCGGTAGACGTGCACGGCACCGAAGCGCTCCCGGGCCTCCGCTTCGGTGAGACCCACCCGGGCCACCTCGGGGTCAGTGTAGGTGACCGCGGGCACCGCCGAGTAGTCCACCTTGGTCGAGAACGGGAAGACCGCGTTGCGCAGCACCAGCTTAGCCTGGTAGTCGGCGACGTGGGTGAACTGGGGGCCGCCGGCGACGTCGCCCGCGGCCCAGATCCCAGGCACGGTGGAGCGCAGCGCCGCGTCCACCTGCACGGCGCCCCGCTCCAGGACGACGCCGACCGCTTCCAGGCCGAGCCCCGCGGCATTGGCCCGGCGGCCGGTCGCCACGAAGATCTCGTCCACGGGGACGGCGATCACCTCGCCCGAGGCGCGGCGGGCGTGCACGACCTTTGCGCCGGCGACATCCCGCTCCACCCGCTCGACCTTCGCGCCGACGTGCACCGCGACGCCCTCGGCCTCGAGCAGCCGGGCGAGCACGGCGGCGGCCTCCGGCTCCTCGCGCGGGAGTAGCTGGGGGAGCATCTCGAACACGGCGACCTGGGCACCCAGCCGGCCGTACACCTGCGCGAACTCCAGCCCGATGGGGC
>JABAOH010002820.1_pt2 | contig 20721 bp, 19 predicted proteins | sample 7062181 | NCBI WGS metagenome assembly JABAOH01 (sample SAMN14538630, study PRJNA623070) | marine sediment metagenome | biome: marine biome [ENVO:00000428]; feature: marine pelagic biome [ENVO:01000023]; material: deep marine sediment [ENVO:00002113]; isolation source: pool of 5 deep marine... | reverse complement strand
GGTTCAAGGCCGCAAGATATTGCGATGGCAGCGGCGGCTATGCTCGACATCCTTACTATTGCGGTCTGATTGTCTGTGATGTTAACGCCGTCGACGTTCCCAAGACAATATTGCGCCTTCTTTTTGATTACTTCGGGATTGGTATTCTGTGGCGGCCCAAGCTCAGCGGTAACCGCAAATTCTCCTGCTGTGAGCACTTTCTCAAGCCTGCTTGCAGATTTCATAGCATCGCCTCTTCGAACTTGATTTTTCGCTGTCCTGCGTTCGTACTCGTTCGCCAGTCCTTCGGCTCTCTGACCACAGTAAGATTGTCAAGCTTATTCAATCGCTTAAGCCGGTCGTGGATCAACTGCCATACGCAATCAGTATCTTCGTCGACTTCACATTTTCCATCGCTTGAGCCTCCACAAGGCCCATTGAATAGCTTCTTGGCACAGCGGGCGATAGGACACAAACCGCCCGTCCACTCCAAGACACAGTCGCCACAGCCGGCACAACGTTCCTCCCATAAGGCGTGCTCAACAGGGTAACCCATGAACTTCGTATTCAGAGCCGGAATCGTAACAGTGTTGGGGTACTTTTCAGACATTGTCTGGACCCCTACGCCGCAGGCTGTGGACAGGACAGCCTCGACCGATTCGATGTCTTTTTTCAATACATCGATGAATTCGTACTCACACTGCCTCTCAGGCGTGCACTCGACTATTTCTATATTGTTACCTTCTTTTTTCCTCGCCATTTTTATCTGGGAGGCGAGAAGCTCAGCAGCTTTTGTACCGCCGGAAAAACATACGGTAACGCATCCGCCGCAGCCCATAAGCATTATTTTTTTGTAATCCTTTATTGATTTGAGTATCTCTTCAAGTGGTTTTCTATCTGCTACAATCATACTAATGCCCTTTCTCTGAGAAAATCCTCAGCCTCCGTAAGATGTTTGTGGATCCCAAGGTCCTTCGCTTCGATTCCCAACGCCAGGCCCATAAGTTGAGTAAAATAGAATATGGGAATCTTGAAATTTGCACTGAACTTTTCAGTTATCTGTTGCTGCCTGCTGTCAAGATTGACATGGCACAACGGACAGCCGACGGAGATAATGTCTGCCCCTGCCGAGTCGGCATCAGTCAGAATTTTTCTCGTCAATTCAAGTACCACATTCGTCTGCGTCAATGCAAAGCTTGCCCCACAACAGAAAGTCTTCATATTCCAATCGACGGGTTCGGCGCCAAGAGCTTCCATAACTGATTCCATATCTGTCGGATTTTCAAATCTTTCTCTGCCGGTTACTTTCGGAGGTCTTGTCATCAGACATCCATAGTAGCAGGCCACTTTAATACCGTTGAGGCTTTTGACGACCTTTTCTTTGATAGCATCGGTTCCTATTTTTTCAACAACCACATCGAGTATGTGCAGGACTCTAACATCTTCGGGATACTCCGAACCGATGATTTGCTCGACATTTTTCTTCAGATTCGCATCGCTCATTCTCTGCTGAGCAAACTTCAATCTTGAATAGCAGGAAGCACAGGGTGCACATACCTCTTTCAGATTATCCGTCTGGGCGGCGAGCGCAAGATTCTTGGCTGGCAAAGCCACGGACATTAAGTCGTCGCATTGGTGTGCCGGCGTCGAGCCGCAGCAAATCCAGTCTTTGACTTCGGCCAGTTCAATTCCCATTGCATCACAGACTTTTCTTGTCGAGATATCGTATTCGACGCCGGTTGAGTGTAGCGAACAGCCTGGATAATATGTGATTTTCACTTCTTTAACCTCTTGGTGCTTGAAAACATCTTCATTGTTACGAAAGGCTTTCTAATGGAAGGCAACAGCTTGAGCTTGCCCTTTTTTATCATCTTCATACCTAACGGCAAATCTTTGAAAGGTTTGCAGGTGAGAAGATTTAACATTCCCGTCAAACCGACTTCATATATTCTTCCCATATACTTGAGCATTTTCATCCAGAGCCAGTTGAATAGCCTCTCGTTTTTGGTATCTGCTTTTATTTTCTTTTCCTGGACAATAATCCTTATGGTGTCAACGACGTGAGCGATATCTATGTCCTGGGGACATCTTGCCGAGCAGGTTTGGCATGACAGACAGTACCACACGGTGTTTCCCTTCATTGCCACATCTATCATTCCCAATTGCACATAGCGCATCAACTCTGTCGGAGTGCTGTCCATAAACATTTGGCTTGGACATCCGGAGGTGCATTTCCTACACTGATAGCAGAGAAAAACGTTCTCGCCGCTGCGTTTGGCGATTTCTTCCGCAAACGAGCGGTCTACCGTCATATCTTTCAGACCAACAATTTTCATAACTTCACCGGCTCTTTCTGCTGGTCCTTATAAGTGGGCCCCAGTTTTGTGGCCTTCTCTGTCATTTCTTCCACGATTTCTGCGAATCTTGCTCCCATTGCTGAGGACAGGTTAAACATTTCTAACCTTTCCGGCTCTATTTGGACCTCGGCGAGAAGCCTTTTTACATATGCAACTGTCTTTTTTGCACGCAGATTTCCTTCGAGATAGTGACATTCGCCTTCGAGGCAGCCTGCGACAAAGACAGCATCGGCGCCGTCCTCAAAAGCCTTCATAAGGCAAATAGCATCGACCTTGCCGGTACATGGCAGCCTGATAATTCTTACGTTCGGCTGATACTGCAGGCGCATTGCACCTGCCAAATCCGCAGCCGCGAAAGCACAAAAGTTACAACAAAATGCCACTATTTTGGGCTCAAACTCACTCATTTTTCACCAATTCACCTGCCTCATCCAAAAGTGCTTTCGTCTTGGCGATAAGTTGGCTGTCCTTGTAGTGCATTAGTTGAATTGCCTTTGCCGGACATTCAGATGCGCAGATGCCGCAGCCATGACACATAGCTGCTTCAATCTCGGCGACGCCCTCGGCATTTATAATAGGCACATCATACGGACAGGTCCTGACACATGTTAGACATGCTGCGCACTTATCCGGGTCGACTACCGAGACAACGCCGCTTATTTCCATAACCTTCTTGGAGAGAATTCCAACGGCCTTTGCAGCGGCAGCCTGTGCCTGGGCAATACTTTCGTCAATGAACTTGGGACTGTGGCAGGTGCCGCATAAGAACAGGCCGTCAGATGCAAAATCAACAGGTCTTAGCTTTATATGCGCTTCAAGGAAGAATCCATCGAGAGTAACAGGAACTTTGAAAGCCGTCCCTACCTTTTCATTGTCCGGCGAAGGTATCATTGCGACGCTTAATACAAGGATGTCAGGGGAAAAGCTCAGGTTTAAATTGGAATTTAAGTCTTGCACACAAACTTCAAGCTGGCCGGGATTGTCTCGGCGAACAATCGGTTTGCCGTCCAGGTCATACCTGAAAAACAGCACCCCCAACTTTCGAGCTTCGTTGTAATAGTCTTCCTTGAAGCCATAGGTGCGGATGTCTCTGTAGAGTATCGCGACAGTAGCCTTTGGATTTACGCGCTTTATAGCTATCGCGTTCTTGATTGCCTCGGTGCAACATACCCTGCTGCAAACCATCCTTTTAGGTTCTCTTGAGCCGACACATTGAATCATAATCACTTCGTTGAGGCTTTTTACAAATTCCGGATCCTTTTCGATTCGCTCTTCAAATTGCAACTGCGTCAGGACTTTTCCATTTTGGCCATAGAGGTATTCATCGGGTTTTGACTCCTGGGCACCGGTAGCTATTATTGCCGCGCCGTGTTCTATCTCGACTACTTGCTGTTCAGGACCATTGTTGTAGCTTATCTTGCTTGAGAAATTGCCCGTGAAGCCCTTGCACTCGTCGACAACCGAATTCTTATAGACGGTTATATTTTTGCTATTACTGACCAGTGTCTGTAATGTCTTCAAAAGCTCAAGCGGTTTGAGCCCTTCGGCTGTGGTCTTGACCTTGCTTAAATTACCCCCGAGCTGGTCCGATTTCTCTACCAGATGTACCTTGAATCCCTGATTTGCTATTGAAAGTGCAGCAGTCATTCCGGCAACGCCGCCGCCGACAACAAGGGCGCTTCTTTTCGGAACATAAGTTGCAGTGGCAAGAGGCTCGATTGTCCTTGCCCGTCCGACAGCCATTCTTAGCAAATCTATTGCTTTTTCTTCGGTCACGTTACCGAGGCGGGCGTGAACCCACGTGCACTGGTCCCGGATATTTGCCATCTCGAACAGATAAGGATTTAATCCTGCTTCTCTGATTGTCTCCTGGAACAGCGACTCGTGCGTTCTGGGTGTACAGGATGCCACTACAATTCTGTTCAAATTATGCTCGTCAATTTTTTCCTTTATGGTTTTAAGTCCGTCAGGCGAGCACGTATACATCAAATTAGTACTGAATACCACGTTCTTCAAGCTTTGAGCATAGTTGGCAACTTTCTCGCAGTCGATAACACCGGCAATATTTGAACCACAGTGACATACGAACATACCTATTCGTGGTTCTTCATTCGATATATCTCTTTCAGGCCGATACTCTTTATCCTCGACCTGGCTGCCTCTGACGTCAGCCAGAAGCTCCATAGCCTGGGCTGCTGCACTGCTTGCTTGCGTAACACTTTCGGGTATGTCTTTTGGACCTTCGAAAGAACCAGCAACATAAATGCCTTCTCTCGATGATGATGTGGGCACGAAATCGGCTGATTTGGTAAAATTGTAGTGGTTTGTCTCAATTTTGCATATCTCAGCCAGCTTTGACGATTCGGCGCTTGAGCACAGACCGCAAGACAATACAACCATGTCGAATTCCTCTTCGATCCAGTTCTTGCCATCCTCAGTGAACTCGAGCCAGAGGTTATGAGTCTTAAAGTCCTGTCTTACACACGAAGGTCTCGTATAAATATATTGAACGTCGTATTCAGCCTTCGCTCTTTCGTAGTACTCGTCAAAGCCTTTGCCAGATGCCCTGACATCCATCACGAATATTCTGCATTCGACATCAGGCAAGTGCTCTTTAGTCACAATCGCCTGTTTGGTCGCATACATACAGCAGACCGAAGAGCAGTATGGATTGTCCTGGTCCCGTGAGCCGACACATTGTATAAAGGCGATTTTCTTGGGCTCAGTACCATCCGAAGGCTTCTTTATATGACCGCTGAACGGGCCTGAAGCACTTAGAATCCTTTCATAATCCAGGCCGCTGACAACATTCGGAAAACGCCTGTATCCGTATTCACCCTTTTTCTCACCGTCGTATAACTCATAGCCCGGCGCCAGTATTACTGCGCCAATATTCAATTGCTTTTCTCTGGGGATATCATTATATAGTATTGCTTTTGGCTCACAGACCTTTTCACACAGTCCACACAAAGAGCACATGGCACAGAACAGACATCTCCTGGCTTCAGCCCTGGCCATCTCCTCGGTGTACCCCAAATCAACCTCATCGAAAGAAGCCCGTTTGTCAAGTGGTGTGGTAGGCATCTCCTGACGTTGGATAATCTTTTCTTTTCTTTCTTTAAGCTCTTCAGCCGAGATCTCAACGACCGGCTGAACATTGTCTGCCGGCTCAAAATCTACACCTCTTATATAGGCGTCTATTGCCTTGGCCGCCCGCTGCCCGTCAGCAATAGCCTGGACCACGCTGGCGGTACCTCGGATGACATCACCGCCGACGAAAACTCCCTCCCATGAAGTCATGCCCGTTTTCTCGTCGACCTCAATCGTACCGCGCGGCGTCAGCTTTATTTTTCCACGCTCACCCAGAAAGCCAACATCAGGTTTTTGACCTATAGCCACTATCGCTTCGTCGCCCTGAAAGATTTCTTCGCTGCCCTCTACCGTCTCAAGTTCCAGCTTACCATCGACAAACGACATCTTCTTGACATTTAGCAGTTCCAGCCCGGCGAATTTGCCGTCTTTCTCAATGATTTTCTTGACCGCCTTGCCCGTATTTATAACAACGCCTTCTTCCTCGGACTCCCTGACCTCCCACGGATAGGCTGGCATCTCGTCATACTCTTCAAGACAAATCATAGAAACCTTTTTCGCGCCGAGCCGCATGGCTGTACGCGCGCAGTCCATAGCCACGTTGCCACCACCCACAATAACAACCACGTTTTCTTTAACGGACTTCTTTATGCCGAGTTTGACATTGCGAAGGAAGTCGATACCGCTTGAAACGTTCTTAAGGTTTTCTCCTTCAATACCTAATTCAACACTCTTATGTGAGCCGACCGATAGGAATACTGCTTCAAAACCATTATCAAAAAGGGCTTCCATATCACTTTGGCTCTTGATCTGACTGTGCAGTTTGACTTCAATGCCATAATCGAGAATGTTCTGTATATCTCTGTCAATAACATCAGATGGCAGCCTGTACTCGGGAATGCCAATTCTCATCATTCCCCCTACGACACCATGCTTTTCAAAGACAGTAACAGAATAGCCCATCTTTCTCAGGTCATAGGCCGCCGACAACCCAGAAGGCCCAGACCCGATTATTGCTACTTTCTTACCGTTGTCCTTAATCGACGCTTGCTTCTCTTGGGGCGTTAGTTTTTCGCCGTATTCTGCATTCCAATCAGTAAGGAATCTCTTTATGTGGGCAATTGCGATGGGACTATCCAGGTTTCCCCTGTTGCAGCTCTGTTCGCACGGATGTTCGCATATCCTTCCGCATATAGAAGGAAACGGATTATTTGCCGTCGCTGACTCAAAAGCCTCCTTATATTTGCCGGCAGCCGTCAGCGCAACATATCCACTCGGATTACCATGTATGGGACAGGCGTCGTAGCAGGGGGCTGCACCAAGCTTGGAGATTGCAAATTTGTTCGGCACGGCCTGCGGATACGCCTTGAAAATTGCCTTTCTATCGCAAAGCAACTGGTTATATTCGTCTTTGACGGCAACCGGACAGTTCTCTGCACAGAGGCCGCATCCGTTACATTTTTCCAGGTCAACGAAGTGTGGCTTTATCGCAACTTTTGCAGTGAAGTTACCTGCCTGGCCCGACAGTCTGGTAAGTTCGGCGTTGGTAATTATCTCTATATTCCTGTGGGTCCCGGCAGCAACCAGGCGGGGAGATATCGTACACATCGCGCAGTCATTTGTAGGAAAGGTCTTGTCAAGTTGCGCCATATGTCCGCCTATAGCCGTTCTCGACTCGACCAGATAGACCTTGTATCCCGAGTCGGCCAGGTCAAGCGATGCCTGAATCCCTGCGACACCTGCCCCTACAACTAATACGGACCCTACTTTTGGATCTTTCATCACGTATTCTTAACTGTCTTCAGCTGACGGGCGAGACTGTCATTCCGCCAGTAACAACATAGATATTTGCTTTGTGAGGAGCCTTCTTTGCCTGATAGAGCCTAAGGCGCGGCTATATTACTTTTATGTTTGCTGGCCCCCATCTTCATAATACGATCTCTCAGACAGAAGAGTTCAGCAATAACATATTACATTCAGTTGCCAAGATGTTTGTGGATTGTACTAATAAGCGCATCAATTCCAGCCGACTTGTCCACGAATTCAGCAGCATCGCTAAGCAGAGCGTCTTGGCGTGAGGCGGTGGTTTCACCCCATCTCTGTGTCAGACTGCTAAAGACAATTACAGGCACATCCGAAAGTCCAGGGTTGCTCAGAAGATCCTTGATTGCCTTGTAGCCATGCTCTGCTTCCATTATGATGTCCATAATAATGAGGTCGGGTCTCTCGGTGACGGCCACACTCTTCCCCTCTTCGGCTGAAAGACTTGTTCTTACCTGCCATCCTTCCTTCTCCAGATTAGGCTGGAGGGACAAGATGAGTTCTTCATCGTCATCTACCCACAGAATCTTTTCTTTAGCCATAATACGGTCCTCTAAATTCTGATTTTCTCATTCCAAAGCCACGCCATTGTTTATGTCGAGTAAAATCCCCTCCAGAAAGCGATGTGATATGCCCTGTGTCTCAGTAATGTTTTGTATTTTCACGGGCTCATCGGGCTTCCTTGAAACAAATTTGAAATCGCTTTCAATGCGTACTGACATTTCTTAGATATTTTTAATTTTATAGCATATCCTATTAAACCAATAGGAATACTACTCTATCATCTCCAAATCTTGCTGTCAACAATTTCTTTCTTAAATTTAGAGGTTTTTTCGTGACTTCCCTGCAGTAAATCCTTGTGGGGCTGAAGGTGTCTACAGCTCCCACTGTTTTCTCAAGCATTCGCTGTAAGGGATTCCCTTACAGGTAGAAGTGGTTAACACTACGACAAAATCAGGTCTTCTCCGATTTACATAAAATGCTATTTAGCTACATTAGAGTTAGATTAGCAGAATAACGTCCAGGTTGGTACGGAATCCAGACTACATTCAAGTAATCCAAAAAATGTGAGCCAAGTTACCATCTTTGATGGTTTTTAAGCTCAAGGAATACATTTAAGAATTTGTAAATAAAGAAGTTATGTCTGATTTTTCAGCGCAACTGACGGGACCCTGGTGTAAAGTTACTATGATGAGGTGGTTCATTTATGCAACTCCAAAACATGGATTCAACATAATTACCCGAAGTGGTTTTATAAGAAGAACTAAGCTAAGGAAATTCGCTAAAACCAGGAAGACAACACAATTGAAGAGCAAAATTCATCTTTTTAATCGCTGCTTACTAGTGCTCTTTTGCATTGTCCTCACTGGGCGCTCGGTTTTAGGAAGCCCAACCGGGCTGAATAATATCCCGACTACGGATGTAACTTCTGAGAATACTATGGTTCTACAAGGCTGGCTCAATACCGGCTTTAACAGACATCCTCAAGATTTTGTGGGAGTTAAGTACGGCTTGGCTAAAGATGTTGAGATTGGAGTTGACTGGAAAGCAAACGATGTAACACATGCCCATGTCAGTTACCAGGCAAAATATGCATTTGATATAGATGGTGACATTTTGAGAGGAGTAGTCGGGGTAGCAGATCTTTCAGACAATCGTAAACACAATGGATATTTGTTCCCGTATGCAGCCATGAGTCTCGATCTTAAAACCCTCAGGCTGCATTTTGGTTATGGCGCAAGACCCCACGATGAAGCATTTTTTGGGGGTGTTGACAAGACTGTTTCTTTTCTGGATCGGAATCTACAATTAAGAGCGGATGCCATACACGTGAACAATAAGAAAGATATGAAATATAGTCTAGGCTTCCTTTACGAACTGGGATTGAATTCAAACAGCGCAACCCCACAGATCGATAAAACAGGAATCTTGGACATAATTACAAAAAATTTAATATTAGAAACTTGGATTTCAATGCCGTCTACTGGCAATCAAGAAATATATACAATAAAGCTAAACTACGTGATTAGGTTCTAGCTTGTTTGGGTTCAATGGTAGAAACTTGAATTTACGAATATGAAACATAATAATAGGATATGGGAGGCTGAGTTTTGTCACGGGCAGGAAACCTTAAACTCCAGAACCGAATTGAATAATAAGAGAATTTGCTAAATAGTGTGTCGGTTTTTGTCAAGCTCGATCGGTTCTTACTAACGTGATTGACGAATCCATAAGTTGTTTACGATTTGAGATGCATTCCTGTCGTTGTGCATTATAAAGAATCTGATTAGTATGATAATTTCAACGATCCGATGTTAATGAATTGAGATAACTATGCCTTAATATAATTATAAAAGCAAAGCTTAGTATTAGTATTATACAAGTAGGAAATACATGTTACGGCACTTATAAACTTATAGAATAAGAAAGACAATTCAATTAAATTCTGAATGTCTCTACTAATTACAACTACAATCTGAAAGGAGCCAAAAATGTCTGAACAAGGTACAGTTGTGCACTTAGCTTATGACTGGATGATAGTGGTATACTTCTTTTTAGGAGGTCTAAGTGCAGGTACATACTTTTTTTCTGTGGCCGTAAACTTCTGGAAACAGGAATTCAAACATTTCGCTAAGAAAAGCGCGTTGATATCCCTGATTGCAATAAGCATCGGATTGCTTATACTTCTTTTTGATCTGGGTCAACCGTTCCGTGCATGGAGACTTTTTCTATCCTTCAATCCACGGTCACCAATTTCTTGGGGAATATGGTTTGTAAACATTTTCATGTTTTTCGATTTGATTTATAACTTCTTCCTTTTTAAAGGCGGAGAGGCTCATACCAAAAAGTTTGCCTATGCTGGATTACCTTTTGCCTTACTGACTGCCACTTATACCGGCATGCTGTTGGCACAAGCACCTGACAGAATACTCTGGCATACGGCTCTGATGCCTGTGTTGTTTCTGAATGGTGCAATTATCTCTGGAATTGCTCTGGTGATGCTGTTATCAGCAACAGAACGGAACGTGGAACATCTTTCAAAGCTTGGCAGACTTGTAGCTTGGCTAGTCATATTTGAACTCGGCATGATTCTTGCCGAAACTATAATGCTGCTTAACGGAGGTACAGAATCCGCTGCCGCTATAAAAATTTTGTTGTCCGGCCAACTTGGTTTTCTCTTCATTGGAGTTGAAATTGTCCTTGGTGCCGTTATACCCACAGTTTTGCTACTGAGGGGCAAGAAAACAGTTTTAATACAGGTTATAGCATCGTTTTTAATATTAATTGGGATATTTACAATGCGCTATGTCATAATAACTGGTGGCCAGCTTACCAGCTAAAGGGAGGTAATTAATGAAATCTTTTAAACAACAAAAGAAATCAATATTCCAGAAAAAAGTCTCAAGAAGGGAATTTCTCAAAGCAGGAGGTACTGGCGTAGCTGTTCTGTCAGCAGGCCAAACTGCTTCAGCCGAAGAAACAAAAGGCAAACGACTTGCAATGGTCATAGATCTTCAGAGATGTACAGGGTGCGGTGGGTGTGTCATTTCCTGTAAGAGTGAGAACAATGTTCAGAGGGGTAACGCTTGGGCAAGCAGATTCCTTAAAACTAGCGGAAAATTTCCGAATGTTAGATTTGAATTTATTCCAACACTATGTAATCACTGCGAGAATGCTCCATGTGTCAAAGGGTGCCCAACTAAGGCAATGTATAAAGGGTATGGTGATATCACCATGCACGCACCTGAGAAGTGCATTGGATGCAAGACATGCATAGCCATGTGCCCTTATGGTGTAATCTCGCGTCATTATGAAGATCCCCATCCTCATTGGAGAAGTGATGATGCATTAATTAAAAACTGCACCTCTTCACCTAATGAAGTCACGCAAAAAGTCAAAGGCAAGGTAATTCCTTATTATAACAATTCCAAAGAAAAGTCCACACCAGGTTCTGGATTGCGATATAAAGGGATTGTCGAAAAATGCACCCTATGTGATCATAGGATCAAAAAGGATCTGCTCCCGCATTGTGTAATTTCTTGTCCTGCCAATGCTAGAATCATGGGTGACCTCAACGATCCTAACAGTGAGGTCAGCAAATTACTGGCAAAATATCGTCCATGGAGATTGAAAGAACATCTTGGTACTGAACCTAAAGTCTTTTACATTAGAGAATTTAATCCTGGAGCCAGTGAAAGGACCAAAGGAAGTGTATAAAAATATAATGATAATATGCAGTGAAATCAAAGAATGAAGGGATTTCAGAATGATAGATAGTAAGAAAACAATTACTCGTAAGAACTTTTTAAAAACTGCAACCGCCACTGCAGCTGTTGCGACCTTAGGTACTGTTTTCAAGCCAAGCCTGCGAGCCTTTGCACAGAACGATAATTCCAGGCAGACAGAAGGTGATGGTCAATGGAAATCCACAACTTGCCAAGGTTGCACTTCATGGTGTTCAGTTCAGGTATTGGTTGTTGATGGTAGAGCTGTAAAAGTGCGAGGGAATCCAAACTCCAAGGTCAATCGTGGAAACTGCTGCGCAAGATGTCACCTAAGCCTTCAGCAGGTTTATGATCCGGACCGTGTCAAAGTACCGATGAAAAGAACGAATCCTAAAAAGGGGAAAAACGAAGATCCCAAATTTGTTCCCATTTCCTGGGATGAGGCTTTCAATACGATAGCCGACAAGATCATGGAATTACGCAATAATAAAGAAACTTACAAATATATGCTTATGAGAGGACGATATTCATATATGCGGGATATTATTTACGACCGGATGACCAAGATAATTGGATCTCCTAACAATATTTCGCATAGTGCTATTTGTGCCGAAGCCGAAAAATTTGGTCCATATTACACTGAGGGAGAATGGACTTATCGACAATATGACGTGTTGAACTCTCGCTACTTAATTCTCTGGGGTGCAGATCCGCTTTCAGCAAATAGGCAGGTTTCTTATTATCTCAGTGTCTGGGGGGACGTACTTGATCGTGCTGAAGTAGCAGTAGTTGATCCAAGATTTTCCGCTTCCGCTGCCAAGGCAAGTCAGTGGCTTCCTATTATACCAGGCCAGGATGGCGCGCTTGCTGTCGCTATCGCACATATTCTTTTGGCTGAAGAATTGTGGTACAAAGATTTCGTTGGAGATTTCACAGATGGTGTCAACAAGTTCATCCCAGGGCGAATGGTTAATGAAGAAGATTTCAAAGAAAAACACACCAATGGCTTAGTAAGATGGTGGAATCTTGAACTCAAAGACAAGACAGCTGAATGGGCTGCAGAGAAAACTGGATTGCCTGTTGAACAGATCAGGAAAGTTGCAATAGAGTTTGGGAAAGCTGCCCCAAACGCTATTTGCTGGGTTGGAGGAGGTCCTTCCATGCAGGTCAGAGGCGGATATAATGCTATGGCCGCACACGCATTAAACGGACTTGTAGGCTCGGTCGATAATGTAGGTGGTACTCTAAAGGCCAACAAGGAATACACTCAGTCATTCCCAGCTCCGGATCCATTCCTGGATGATATCGCTAAAGAAGGCAAGGGACATAAGAAAATTGACCATCGTGGTACCAAAGGATTCCCTGCTTTAACCGAAGGCAAATCCGGCGGCGGTGTTGTCACAAACAATGCGGCTGATGGAATATTAAATGAAGACCCCAATGAGATAAAAGTTGCAATCGGGTATATGAACAACTTCACTTTTTCATGTCCCCAGCCGGAAAGATGGGAACGGGCCTTAAGCAAGATACCTTTCGTTGTGCATATTACCACCAATGCATCTGAGTTTACGCATTTTTCAGATATTGTATTGCCCTCTGTTCACCATATGTTCGAAAAATGGGGCTATGTTAAGTCTTTCGGCAACGGATATCGCCATGTTACCCTCTTAGAGCCTGTTATTGAGCCGGTTTGGGATGTTATGATTGATGAGACAGAAATACCATGGCTTATCGCAGAAAAACTCGCAAAAAGAGGATTTGATAACCTCTTGAGGCATTACAAGGAATATAAAGATCCTGAAACAAATAAAATCCCCACTAATGCAAAAGAATTTGCTCTTTATTCATTAAAATATGCCACTCATCATCTCTGGGACCCGGCAGAGTATGAAGGAGGAGACAAATTCAGCGGATGGGAAGAATTCAGAGAAACTGGCGTTTGGAATTCTGATCCATACCCTTATAGAAAACGCTGGGGAAATATGAAAACAAAGACCCAAAAATTTGAATTCTATAGCGAAACTCTCAAGGAGGCTCTTACAGCTCACGCTGAGAAGCATACTACGACCGTAGATGATATTCTTGAAACATGCAAATATCAGGCAAGAGGTGAACACGCGTTTATCCCTCATTATGAAGAACCCTATCTATGGGGTGACGAGAAAGAATATCCGTTTGTGCATGTTGATTACAAATCTCGCCTTAACCGTGAGGGGCGTTCTGCTAACTGTCCTTGGTACCAGGAATTCAAAGACCTCGATCCCGGTGACAAATCCTGGGATGATGTTGCAAAGCTCAATCCCATTGATGGCGATAAGCTTGGTATTACAGATGGTGACAGGATCAAAATAATTTCCAAGACCGGTCAGATTGAATGTCATGCAAAGTTGTGGGAGGGTGTCAGGCCGGGTACGGTTGCAAAATGTTATGGCCAGGGACACTGGGCTTATGGCAGAGTTGCTGCAAAGGAATATGGAAAGGTGCCTCGCGGTGGTAACAACAATATAATAATCCCAGCTGATTACGACAGGTTGAGCGGTTCTACCGCATTTTATGGGATTACAAGAGTTAAGATTGTGAAGGTCTAATGGTATGGAAAAAACTTTAGCAAAGAGCAGAGTCATATAAATTTCTGTCGGAATGTTACTATTTACCTGATGAAGAACTCATTCAAAAGATCGTCGATGTTGTTCAAACTGATCGTTTTTTTGCTGAACTGGAAGACCATATTCCTCCTGCTGTTGAACTCGATTCATTGAAAATAGATTTTACAAGGTTATTTGTCGGGCCATTTAAGCTTCTTGCTCCACCCTATGGTTCCTTCTATCTTGAGAACAATAGGATTATGGGTGATTCAACTATTGATATCAGTAAATTATATCAAGATGAGCGTTTGGATATTGTTATAAAAGACGTCCCCGATCATATCGCTTTGGAATTGGAGTTTATGTATTATCTTGTTGCTAAGCAAATTCAGGCAATCAATGAGAAAAACTTTCCGGATATTCAACTCTACCAACAAAAGCAAAAATCTTTTTTGCATTCTCATCTGTCCAGATGGCTACCTGAATTTGTTGAAAATGTACAAAAGAATGCTCAATCAGATTTTTATAGGATTCTAGCTAAGCTCACTGAAGAGTTCGTGCGAAAAGACTTAGATGCTTGCGCATTATACTAAAATGAATTTTATAAAATTGTGCCAGAAAACCCACAAGCTTGCTTGTGGGATGAATGCCTCCCCGGCAAGCAGGGGTTTTTAGGGGACGACAGTCCCTTAATTGTAGTTTGCTATCAGCGATAGTAGATAGCAAGCTACTAACCGATAAAGCCACCGAGCTTGCTCAGTGGTCATTTACTATTGATCAAAGAAATTATAATGGCGTGTGACGCAAACTTAAAACCAGCACCTCAAGCAGAATTAAAAGTTAACGGAAATGAAGTGAAGCTTAATAAATTTGTTGAGAAATTTATCGCCCAAACTGTCATAGGTATGGTCAGTTCTCTTCATGGTGTTAGTGATATTAACACTATAAGTTTGAAACTTTTAAAAAATACAAAGGAATCCCAAATACAATAAGATATGTTCGAAATTCTGAAGTGAGTGTTTGGTACTGAGATGATCAAGATTCCGGGTATGTTGATGGTTGGTGCCGGCGACAGAAATTCCGGCAAAACAGAATTTGGCTGCTCACTAATCAGAAAGTTTGGTTCTCAGCATAATATTATTGGCATAAAAGTCACCACAATAGAGCAAGCCAACAGTAGCTGTCCTCGGGGTGGATCTGGCTGTGGTGTGTGTTCATCTCTTGAAAGTAACTATTGTATTAAAGAGGAGACCGACAGCCAACAACAAAAGGATACATGTAGAATGCTTGCACAGGGTGCAACAAGAGTTTTTTGGCTCAGGTCTTTGAAGGCACATCTTGAAGAAGGGATAACTGCATTACAGAATGTGATTAGCTATGATGCTATTTCGGTATGTGAGTCGAATAGCCTTCGACAAATTGTCGAACCAGGGTTGTTCATTATGTTAAGAGATCGTAAAACAGCAAACAGCAAAACTTCCGCTGGAAACGTTGCTCGATATGCTGATGAGATAGTTCTTTATGACGGAGATAATTTTGATATCGACTTGGATCAAGTTAAATTAAACGAAGATAAATGGACTTATAAAATAAAAGCAACGGCAATCATAATGGCTGGCGGTAAAAGTGAACGGATGGGGCAGGACAAGAGTATGCTGCTGATTGACAATAAGCCTCTGATAAAACATATCTTTGACCAGCTTTACCCACATTTCAGCCAGATTATTGTCAGTTCAAATGATGTATCCAAGTACAGTTTTCTTGGTGTGGAAATAGTTCCGGACAGAGTCACGGGCCAGGGGCCGCTTATGGGGATTGCCTCAGCACTTAGGGCTTCAGTAAATGAGATGAATTTCGTGATAGCTTGTGACATACCTGAAATTGATATTCGTTTTGTTCGATCGATGATCAAAGAAAGCAGAGATTTTGATGCTGTGGTACCTCAAACCGGGAAGTCTCGATATGAATTTCTCTTCGCTGTATATAAAAAAAGTGCTATTGCTGCAATCGATAGATCAATCGCTTCAGGAAACTATCGGATGATTGATTCCTTGAGGGATTGTAAAGTCAACTATATTGATGTAGCTCAAGCTCACCAGATTGAGAATCTCAACACAAAGACAGATTATTTGGAGTTTATTGGGAAACAGAATGATGTTAGCTTTTAATGAAGCTTTGGATACTGTTTTGAACGCTGTTCGCCCCCTTGGTACCGAACGTGTCAGTATCACCGATTCAGCAAATCGAATATTAGCTGAGGATGTCAAATCGGATATGGATATTCCACCATTTAATAAATCTGCAATGGATGGTTATGCCTGCCGAAGAGAAGATTTGACTAATAAACTGATGATAGTTGAAACTATCCCTGCCGGCTATACTCCTACCAAATCGGTCGGACATAATCAGTGTGCAAAGATCATGACAGGCAGTGTGGTACCGGAAGGTGCCAATTGTGTAGTTATGAAGGAATATATCGAAATGCCGACGGAAAATACTGTCCGCTTCGTTGGCGAGCAGACATCTGATAATATTTGCCAAAAGGCAGAAGACATCAAGGCTGGTGATGTCATCTTGCATAAAGGCACTCTGTTAAAACCACACCATATTGCAGTTCTTGCATCGGTCGGTCATACTCGGCCACAGGTCTCAAAGATACCAAGAGTTGGTATTATTGCAACTGGAAGCGAATTGGTCGATCCACTATGTAGGCCGGAGCCATCTCAGATAAGAGACAGCAACACCTTTCAGCTTGCTGCACAGGTTGAAAGTATGGGTGCAGTTGCGACAAATTATGGCATTGCCGAGGATACAGAAAAGGCTATTGACGACATGCTCAAAAAGGCTATTGAAGGTAATGACGTGGTTATTGTCTCTGGTGGTGTTTCAGTGGGCGATTTCGACCTTGTTCCGGGGATACTTAAGCGAAACAATATCGATCTGTTGTTTGAAAGTATCGCAGTGAAGCCCGGCAAGCCCTCGGTTTTTGGTGTATCGAACAATATCTATTGCTTCGGACTGCCGGGTAATCCAATGTCTACGTTTGTGCAGTTTGAAATTCTGATTAAACCCTTTCTATATAAGCTGATGGGCCATGATTATAGATATCATGATGTTCGAATGCCTCTTGATGAATCTGTAACGAGGAAAAAAACAGAAAGACAAGAATGGTTCCCAATAGCGATAACAGAGAAAGGGACAGTAAAGCTCATTGAATATCATGGCTCGGCACATATCAGCTCGCTATATGGTGCTGACGGGTTGGTAAGTGTCGATGTTGGAGTGGCTGAAGTTGAAAAGGGAACGAACGTCCATGTAAGATTGATTTAGATCAAAATGTGACTTTTAGGTTTTGTAGATGATAAAAATTAATTATCTGAGAATTTCTGTTACCGACAGGTGTAATCTGCGGTGTGTCTATTGTAATCCTTTTGGCGATTGTGATTTCATAGCATATAATGATATCTTGAGGTTTGAGGAAATACAGCGTATCGTCAGACTTTTTGCCGAATGTGGAATCAAAAAGGTCCGACTTACCGGTGGTGAACCGTTGGTTAGAAAAGGTATCGTTCAACTAGTGCGACAGCTTGCAATGACTTCAGGTATTGAGGAGGTGTCGCTCACAACTAACGGTGTTCTTCTTGAGCAGAAAGCTTCTGAGCTTAAGGCTGCAGGTATGCACCGGATTAATGTAAGCGTAGATTCCGTAGAGAGGAAAAGCTACAAACAGATTACAGGCTTTGATTTGCTATCAAAAGTAATGAGGGGTATTTATAAAGCTCTAGAAGTGGGATTGACACCGGTTAGGATTAACAGCGTTATAATAAGAGGTATTAATGACTCTCAAATACCAGTTCTTGCCGAAATGAGCATTCGTTTACCGATAGCAGTTAGATTTATAGAGTATTGCCCGACTAACAAAAATACCAAGTCGGGAGAAGTTTATGTGCCAACGTCGGAGGTTCGAGAGGTTATTGAACGTAGGTTCGGACAGCTTTCACCTGTTTTGGTCCGTAACACCGACGGTCCAGCCCTGTATTTCAAGATACGTAATGCGGCAGGAACTATAGGTTTTATTAGCGGCCGATCATCGACCTTTTGCCGCGATTGCAATCGCCTTCGGCTAACAAGTGATGGCAAAATAAAACCTTGTTTGTACTCCGCTTATTTTTATGACCTCAAGAAACTTATTAGAGGTAGAGCCAGCGATAGGGATCTGAAAGCTTTATTGAGAAAAATATTATACGAAAAGAGCAACCATAAAAGGTTTAATAATCCCCTTGAACAGTTTTCTATGCAGAAAATCGGAGGTTGATAGAATCACAAGTCATTTTTCTATAAGGACACATAAGTTGTCGAGATGTTTTATTTGAGATGCTAAATGGAGAAGAGATTTACTGTGGAGATAGTATCGAACATCCCTATTGGTCCATGGAAGGTTTTTGATCTTATAAAAAAGCAAACAGCCGGCTCAGTAGTTTTTCACTTTGCTGTAGTAAGACCAAGTACCGGAGATAAAAACACAAGTTCGATAGAGTTTTGTACAAATGGGGATGTGAATGAAGAATTGCGTATGATCTGTCAGGAAATTCGTGAGAAATGGGAGATAGAAGATTTATTGATAATAAGGCGGATTGGTCAGTTGAATATTGGAGACATTATATCTTCAGTTGCAGTCAGTTCTGCTCATAGTCAAGAAGCGTTTGAAAGTTGTTGTTATGGAGTTAACAGATTAAAACAAATGTCAACGATAATAAAAAAAGAAACCGTTGTTTGAAAATCGGCACCGATTGTCACAATGTCGATTTTCCATATCGATGAGAGTTTTACAATCGAGAAGAGTTAAATTATTTGTAGAATGATCACAGGGGACGTAATTGTTAGTTAAGTTTGTATAGATGAATGATTTAAAGGGTATGGTCGATGTAGGTGGCAAGACTGTCACAATCAGGACAGCAAAAGCATGCGGATGTATTGTTCTTGGTGAAAAGGCCTTTGATGTTGTCAGACAAGGTGTCTGTATCAAGGGAGATGTGATCGCAACAGCAAAGATTGCAGCTATTCAAGCTGTAAAGTCAACACCAGCGATAATCCCTATGTGTCACCCGATTCTGATTGAAGCTATTGATGCTAACTTTACTTTGAATGAGCAGGATAGTTCGGCTACCGTAACAGTAACCGTCAAATCATCAGGCAAAACAGGTGTTGAAATGGAGGCTTTGTGTGGCGTAACCGCAGCCTGCCTTACGATTTATGATATGCTTAAATACACGGGCAAGGCAATGACAATTACCCAGGTAAAGCTCGTTGAAAAAACAGGTGGAAAAAGTGGGGATTACAAAAGGCAGGATTAAAGCAATATCAGTTTCGAAAGAAAAAGGTACACAAAAAATCAATATCCCCAAAGCTGAGCTGAGAGTTGACTTTGGTGTTGTTGGTGATGCTCATGCCGGTAAGTGGCACAGACAAGTAAGTTTGCTGGCCATTGAGTCGATTGAGAAGATGATTGCAAAGGGCGCGGAGGTTTCGCCGGGCAATTTTGCCGAGAATATCACGACAGAAAGTATTGAATTGCTCAAGCTGTCTCTTGGCAGTAAGCTCAGGCTTGGTGAGAGTGTAGAACTTGAAATCACCCAGTTTGGAAAGAAATGCCATAGTCGATGTGAAATCTTCGAGCAGGTGGGCGATTGTATTATGCCGCGAGAGGGTATCTTTGCGAAGGTAATCACGCCTGGTCAAATCAATGTTGGCGACGTTGTAGAGGTCATTGCTGATAATGATTAGGGCAGAGATATTGACGGTCAGCGACAGTTGCTCGTAAGGAAAAAGAGAAGATGTAAGCGGTCGAACGATGCCGGATATGCTCGCCGAAGATAAATTCGAGATATGTGAGAAAAGAATTGTAGCCGACGATCTCAAGACAATAGCTAATGAGTTGAAGTATTTTTCTGATAGAGCAGGCATTGGCGTAGTATTTACTACCGACGGGACTGGGCTGGGACCTCGCGATGTTATGCCAGAGGCTACGGTCTCTGTGTGCGAAAGAATAATTCCTGGTTTAGGCGAAATGATGAGGACTGAAGGTCTTAAAAAGACTAAAAATGCCGTTCTTTCGAGGGGGATAGCAGGAATTTGCAACAAAACGCTCGTGGTCAATTTGCCAGATAGTCCAAAAGGCGTGAAAGAATCATTGGAGCTAATTTTGGACATCCTGCCGCATGCTGTGGACATGATGCTTAACGGCGGACACTGATAGCAGAAGTTACAATTAGAAGCTGTTATAATTACAAAAGACATTTCCCCGGAGCCATATCGACCAAACTCGCTACTTATTCTGATTATAAAGTCACTGTGTCCCCCGTACAAGAACGACCAACTTTACTAACTTGCTGCCGCCTGTGTCACATTATGTCTAATAGTGGAAAAGGCCAATATCGTGAAACCGTAAAACGAAAATTTTGAAAGGAGATTTTAACTGAAAGAATGATGTGCTAGTACACTTGGCAAACTGTAAAAGCAGAACATTTTTTGAAAGGATATTTAAATGAAGGAAGAAAGTATTAATGTGCTGGGTAAACTATTGCTTTTCGCGATAGTGTTTGGATTGTTAATCCCTCCGATTGCTCAAGCCCAACAGGATGTTGACGCAAGGATAGAAAGACT
>JABAOH010009703.1_pt1 | contig 20733 bp, 16 predicted proteins | sample 7062181 | NCBI WGS metagenome assembly JABAOH01 (sample SAMN14538630, study PRJNA623070) | marine sediment metagenome | biome: marine biome [ENVO:00000428]; feature: marine pelagic biome [ENVO:01000023]; material: deep marine sediment [ENVO:00002113]; isolation source: pool of 5 deep marine... | reverse complement strand
CCCTCTATCCACCAGCCATCTAGAACACTGAAGTTTATTACGCCATTATGTGCCGCCTTCATCCCGCTCGTTCCAGAGGCTTCAAACGGCGGTAAAGGAGTATTCAACCAAACATCTACACCAGAAGTAAGCTTAGCCGCCATCTGCATATCATAATCTTCCAAGTAAACAATCTTCATCACGTTCCTTAGCTTTTCGACGTAGCCATAAACTTCTTCGATTAGCTGTTTTCCCGACCAGTCTTTAGAGTGGGCTTTACCTGCAAGAATTGTCTGCATCCGTCCTTTGCTGTTGATTTCGCGAAGTTTTTCCAGATCTGAAAACAACAAATTCGGTCTTTTATATTCGGTTGCCCTCCGAGCAAAGCCTAGAGTTAGAACATCTCGATCCAGATTGACATTCGCTTTTTGCTTGACAAAATCTACAAGTTTTTCTTTTGCTTCAATATGCGCCTCCCAGATCTCTTCATCTGGAATTCCGTCAACTCTAACTAGCAACTCTGGTTCGTTTGCCCATCCAGGTAGATACTTATCGTACAATTTTCTGAAGCTGTCACAAGTCCAAGTGAATGAATGGACGCCGTTAGTTATTGCTGAAATATGATACCCTGGAAACAACTTCAGAGAGAAGTCTTTGTGTTTTTTAGCGACCCCATTGACATATTTGCTCAGGTTTAGGGCAAGGCGTGTCATATTCAACCTGTCTTGGCCACCAAGTCTCTTCAGAGTCTCCAAGGGAATTATTTCTCCCATTGTCTCATGAACGATGTCGTATGGAAATTTGTCGTGTCCCGCTTCGACGGGAGTGTGTGTAGTAAATATGCAAAGGTCTCTAACCTTATCCAGGCTCATTTCATTCTTTCGTAGCAACTCCAAAGTCAGGAGACTTGAGTGGCCTTCATTCATGTGATACTTTTTGACTTTGAAGCCGGATGCTTCAAGCATTTTTACTCCACCGATTCCCAAGACGATCTCCTGTTTCAATCTATATCTCTCGTCGTCCCCATACAAGAAAGAAGTAATGCCTCTATCTTCAGGAGTATTGCCTTCGACATCGGTGTCAAGAAAGAGGATGGAGACTAGTCCTCCTGTCAAACTCTGGTTATCATAGAGCCAAGCCTTTATTCTCACTTCTCTCCCCTGAATCTGTACCCTGACCCTGGGTGCCAGCTCATTCATGAATTTAGACGGTGTCCACTCAACTGGATGTTCGATCTGTTTTCCCTCTCTGGTGATCTCCTGTTTCAGGTACCCCTTTCTGCTGATGAGCGTAACTGCAACCAACGGTATTTTCAAGTCTGCGCTAGATCTTATCGTGTCGCCCGCTAGGACTCCCAAACCCCCGCTATAGGTGGGAATATCATCAGTCAACGCGATTTCCATGGAGAAATACGCTATTCGCTCTCCTTCCAAAAAAGTATGCTTGCAATAATCGCTACAGAAATAATACGTTCTCCCTCTCAACTCTGTCTTGAAGTCTCTTTCCTTCTCATCCAAAGGCATTCCACAGACGGGATCTCTAACCATTTTCCAGATCCACCTCGAAATCAATCATATAGACGGTTGAAGCTCTTTAATTCCTTTTCCTCTTTATTGATTGCTAAACCATCGGACATCACCGTTCAATCAGAAAAAATAAAGTATTAGGAAAAGAGACATCTCTAGGAGATGTTTCCATTCTATGCCTAAAAGAAGATTTCATTTAGTAGGGATCGGCCCACTTTTTGAAGATCTGATAGTTGACGTACAGGCCAAGTACACTCACGAAATAAGATATGAAAGAGGTATGATGAAACATCTATGCTTGGTGGCTGGTCTGAAAGAAGTTGCAAGAGATTTCAGCAGGTCAACTGGTGGTTCTTCTGCAAACATAGTTTGTATGTTAAGTAGGCTTGGCGATTATTCATTGGGATATTTTACTAAGCTTGGGTCAGACGCAATATCAGAGTGGCTTATCAGCGACCTACAAGGTTTTGGAGTAGACACCGGCGGGGTAATTCGCGAAGATGGGGAGACCGGCGCAAGCATCATAGTAACTGATCCTACCATTAGGGATAGAAGCATAGTATCTTACAGAGGAATAGGGGATAGAATATTTCCTGTTGACATAGAAAGGAAGAAAGAATACCTTCTCGATGCCGAATGGCACAACATCAACAGCTTCACAAGAATTGAGACGATCAAAGCAGTTATGGATCTAATAAAACTTGAACGGAAAAACGGCATCAAACTCTTTTTCACACCAAGCATGTCAATGATAAGCGCCTTCAGAGAGGAAACGCTGAAGATAGTTCCCAATTGCCGTGTACTATCGCTAAACGATGTCGAAGCCATGGAGTTGTCAAGTGTCAATGACGTGTTGAAAGCAGCAGTATTCCTCAAAGATTTGGGTCCTGAAGTTGTGTTTGTGACCCTTGGGAAAAAGGGAATTATTGCCGTTGATAACGAAAAGTGCTATCAAATAGGGACTCACTCGGTGAAAGTTGCTAATACGGTTGGTGCGGGGGATGTATGTGCTGCAGTCTTCTGGGATGGCCTTTATCGTAAGTTGGGAATAGAAGAGGTTTTGCAGCGTGCCTCTGCCGCAAGCTCCATTAAAGTACAAACGCCAGGCGCCAAGAAAGGATTGCCTGACAATGAACAGATTGAGAAATTTCTTGAGGAAAAAGAGAAAAGACGCGTAGAAATCATTGAAAAACCCTAAGACTTTTTTATGTAGACGGTTTTGGTTCCGGAACTAAAGGTTGCGTCACCGTTTTCAGAGGTCCAATGACTGTGTTATGTTCTTCAAGATAGATGCTGAGTTTTGAAACTGCTTAATTTCCCCTTCTTCTAGCGGTAACTTCAGAACTTCTCTGACTCCATCTCGGTTGACAATTGTCGGAACGCTGAGGCAAATATCACTTACTCCATAATAGTCTTGAAGCAAACTGGAAACTGTGAGAACCGCATTTTCGTCTCGAATTATGCTCTCCACGATTCTCGTGAGGCCAAGTCCAATAGCATAGTAAGTTCTTCCCTTCAGTTCAATAATCTTGTACGCCGCGGTTTTCGCCTGCTCGAACATTGTATTCAAGTGCAACTCGTCGTATTCTTGACCACAAACTGGACAATAGTCTTTCAACCTTGTGCCAGCAACATTTGCTAAGCTCCAGACAGGAACTTCACTGTCTCCGTGTTCGCCAATGATGTAGGCGTGGACGTTCCTAGGATCAACTCTGAGGTATTCAGCTAACAGATACCGTAAACGCGAAGTGTCCAGTATTGTGCCAGAGCCAATGACTCTGCTTGAGGGAAAACCCGAGAGCTTCAGAGACGCGTAGGTCATTATATCAACTGGATTGCTAGCGACCAAAAGAATACATTTTTTGTTGTATTCCTTTATCTTTGGGATAATTTGTCGAAAGATCTCAACGTTTCTATCCACCAGCTTTAGGCGTGATTCACCCGGTTTCTGAGCTAGGCCTGCCGTGATGACAACGATATCTGCGCCTTCACAGTCTGGATAGTCTCCTGCCCAGATTCTTGCAGGTTGGACAAAGGACAAACCGTGGTTCAGATCCATGGCCTCACCCTCAGCCCTCTTTCTGTCGATATCTATGAGAACGATCTCCGACACAGTTCCGTGAATCATCAGGGAATAAGCGAAGGACGACCCGACAAATCCTACCCCAATCAAGGCAATCTTTGGTGCACGAAAATACTGGGTTCTTGCCAATATACCCACCCTAAAATAGTCATAGGATAATTTCGGTGGCTATAGATAATCATTTCCCAAGAAGTTCTACACGTAACCCTTTGGAGTCAAACTTATACAATAAAAACACTCTGTATAGATTGGTGTGGAAAATGACTCAAGATAAAAGGCCTTTGCTTAAGGATTTGAACCTTAACTTCGGTAAAAGGACTAGGCTTCATCGAATTCTATATGAGCATGGACCCGGAAATGGGATGGCGCTTATTCTGCCAATTGATCATGGGTTGGAGCATGGCCCCAGAGACTTCTTTGCAAATCCAGAAAGCATTGATCCTGCTTATCAGCTTAGATTGGCGAAGGAGGGCGGTTTTTCAGCCATAGTTTTCCACATCGGCCTAGCTGAAAAATATATGAGGGAATTCGCGGGCGAGGTTCCTTTGGTCCTTAAACTAAATGGTAAGACATCAATCCCTCCAGATATTCATGCCTTCTCACCTCAAACCGCCTCTGTGGAAGATGCTGTTCGGTTAGGTGCTGATGCGGTTGGATACACCTTGTATGTGGGCTCGCCTGCCCAAGATAAAGATTTCATTCAATTCGCCAAAATAAGAGAAGACGCCCAAAGGTTTGGCATGCCCCTTATCGTTTGGGCCTATCCTCGAGGTGAGGCGATCGAAGCTAAAGGGGGTAGGGACAGCCTCTACGCAGTTGACTATGCAGCACGAGTGTCCAACGAATTAGGCGCTGACATGGTTAAAATCAATATTCCAGGATATGATGAAGAGAGGAGTCAACTGTATCCAGAGCCGTACAAGTCGCTCCAGCTCAATACAAAGGAAGCCCTTGAGAAAGCCATAAAGTCCGCAGGGAGAACGATGGTGTTAGTATCTGGAGGAGAAAAGTTGGGAGACGAGGAACTCTTAGAAAAGGTCAGAACCTCTTTTGAAGCAGGAGCAACTGGTCTGGTATTTGGAAGAAATCTGTGGCAACGCCCCTTCAAAAGCGCTTTAGAAATAGCCGAACGGATTAAGAAATTGATGATGGAATTCTAGAATTCTTCCCTTCTTTGTCTGTTAGATAGTCAGGTATCACTTATGCGATAGTAGGATGCATAAGCTCTTTGATATTGTGTATCTCGATCAGGTTACTCGCGTGCTTCATAGCTGTTCTAAAGGCGGCAGTAAACAGCACAGTATCTTCATCTTTGATGAGGCCCAGGGAGTGAAGTCTGTTTGCCACGGCTAGTATTCGATCTTTCTCTTTGCGATAGTCTATGTATACAGGATACACGCCGAAAACCAACTCAAGTTGTTTCTTAGCTCTTTTTTCTGGTGTAACCGCGATTATTGGTTGTGCAATCCTGAATCTCGCTATCATCCTTGCGGTGTAGCCTGACCTGGTCAAGGTGACGATTTTATCAACTGGCATGCTTTGGCATATCCTCTGGATGGACTTGCTTACAGTATCCGAAATGTTGATGAACTTCCCATCTTCAATATGACTTCTTGCAGCTGTTTCGGCCTCTCTTGCTATTCGAGTCATCATTGAAACAGATTCCACTGGGTACTCACCTATTGATGTTTCCCCTGAAAGCATCGTTACGTCGGTTCCATCTAATATTGCGTTGGCTACGTCGCTAACTTCGGCTCTAGTTGGGGTTGGCTGATGCATCATAGATTCCAACATTTCTGTAGCTGTCACAACAGTCTTGCCTCTTTGATTACACAACCGGACAATCGTTTTTTGAATTAACGGAACTCTTTCAGGTTCGATTTCAACACCTAGATCACCCCTAGCTATCATGATACATTCCACAGCATCCAAGATTTCCTCAAAATTCTTAACGCCTTCAAAATTTTCAATCTTGGCAATTATTGCCCCTTTAAAACCGTCAGCCTTAGACTTTAGATTTTCTACATCCTGAACGTTTCTTGTAAAGGAAAGGGCTATGTATTCAACATCATACTTCTTTGCAAACTTTATGATTTCTAGATCTTTCTTTGAGAGAGTTGGAACAGAAAGTTGTTTGTTGGGAATATTGACTCCCTTACCATCATCTATTTCACCGCCGTTCATTACCAACAAACGCAGTATCCCGTTGTCCTTTTCAACAACCCTCGTTCTAATCTTGCCGTTGTCAATGTAGACATCGTCACCGATGCTCATCTTATCGTAGAAGTCATGATTGAAACTGATTTCCTCGCGATTGAAGCCGACCTGCAGAACCGATCCTTTTTTAATTGCCCTCTTTTGCCTAACTCGAAGCCTGATTTCAGGCCCCTTGATGTCAACTAATATTGGGATATCAGCCGTTTCTCTGATATTATCTACAATCAGCTTGTATTGATCAAGAGTTCCATAGGCGGTGTTTATCCTGGCACCATTCATACCCGCTTGATGCATTTTTTGCAGTATTTCCGTTTGAAGGCTAGCGGGACCAATTGTGCAGATAATTTTGGTTTTTTTCATAAACCCATCTTACCACATTTGTCTTGGTGAATAAGTATAGTTGAGCGGTGTTTTAATCTAGCGCTTGGCAATATGAGAGTTCGATTAGGCATATGAATGAATGCGTAAGAAAGGCATTAGTTAACTAACAGATGAGAAGAAATGATTCCAGACTATTTTTGCCCTGCTCTTGAAACTAGTTTTTTCCCTTCCTCTAGAATGATATTCAAAGTCTTTTCATCGGTGGATTCCGCATAGATCCTGATAAGAGGTTCTGTTCCTGAAGGTCTGATTAGTATCCATGCTTTATCTTCTAAGATATACTTGACACCATCTATCATGTAATACGACAAAACTGACAAACCTCTAATTTCATTGGGGGCGTTCAGAAGTAATCTTTTTGTCACAGCTTTTTTTCGGTTATTTGGACACTGAATCGAATCTCTCCTGTTGATACATGGACCATATTTTGATTGAAGTTCACTCAACAGTTGAGAAATAGACTTACCCGTCTCGGCTCTCATCTCAACTATTTTGACACATGTGAAAATTCCGTCTTTTTCAGAAATGTGGCCTTTGAAGCTTAAGCCGCCACTTTCTTCTGCTCCAATGACCACATCTTTCTCACGTAGATACTGCCCCACATACTTGAAGCCAACTGGTACCTCATAAACAGGAAGCCCATGATCTGCAGCGATCCTGTCAGCAAAATGGGTGGTGGCAACGCTACGAACAAGTCCTCCTCGTCTTCCGCTTTCAACTAAATAATTAAACAAGATTGGAAGAAGCTGATTTGCTGAGAAATAGGTTCCATTCTGGTCGTATACCGCCATTCGATCAGAATCGCCGTCTGTGGCCAGTCCCAAATCCGCGTTGAAGCGAGAAACCTCGTTTTTAAGGTCGGTGAGGAATTCAGGGATAGGCTCTGGACGGTGTCCTCCAAAATCGGGATCAGGATTGCCGTGGATCACCTTTACATTACAACCTGCGCGCTTCAATATCCGATCTAGGTATCCTCTTGCAGTTCCGTACATGGGATCGCACACAATTCTCAGTTTTGCTCTTTTTATGGCCTCCAAGTCGATCTGTCTTTCAACAAATTCGATATAAGGCATTGTTGGATCGATCTTTTCTAAGAGACGACTTTGCGCTACTTTCTTAATGGAAGGTTCGCTGACCTCACCGATTTTGAAAAGTCGGTCAATGTTTTCACTAATTGCATCTGTAACATCGGGCAAAGCTGGCCCAGCATATTCGGGAATGTATTTGACGCCGTTCCATTCTGGCGGATTATGCGACGCCGTTATCATCACCGCTCCGCCTGTACTCCTTCTAAGTACCTCATAGGCCACAACCGGAGTCGGAGTATCCCTTTTGGTCAAGTACACCCGAATGCCGTTTCCGATCATGATCCTGCATACCTCTTCAGCGAATTGCCTAGATCCCTTTCGTGTATCATATCCAACTACAATTCCCCTTCTATCTAGACCATAATCCTTTACATAATTGGCAATAGCTTGAGCAGCCACACTTACGTTGTAAGACGTGAAGTCTCTGCCCATAATACCACGCCAACCATCAGTGCCAAACACAATTTTTGTCATAAAACCCTTCCCGCATCCAAATCCTTGTTTTTTAATCTACGACAATTTAAAAACTTAAGTGCACTCATAGTTGATCTTCCAAACAACAAGTGTGGAAACTAGATAAAAGATCAATAATGAAAGATTGTACGCAGAAATCGTAAGAAAGACCTGCAGTTCTAATGGAACAACGAAAGTAAGAAGTGTAAACAGTAATTGTAGCAAAAATGGGTTAACCACCCACATCCAACGAGGAAATATTGTGTGTCGAAATGCAATCGCGTAAACAATTAAGATGGAGGTGAATAATATTCCTGTAATCAAAATCATCGCTAAAGGCACAGTAAAGTCTTTGAACTGGGTGATCATATTTGACACCATTTCTTGTATTTCGACAGAAGCAGATTCCTTTTCCCTTAGTAGTGTACCTACAAAGCCAAATGTACTATGATATACAACACCACCAAAATATGTCAAAAATCCCAGACATAGAAATGACAAAGACAAACCTTTTGCCGCAGGTTTAAAGGCTTGATAAACGAACCATAAACCAAATGCTCCAACAGGAATTCCAAATATTGCTAAATAGTGTCCTAAGACAAGATGCCAATGAGGCTTGTGTAAGAAAAGTGGAGCAAAATTTTCCAAAAGGGAGGTAAGGTCGTAGGGACTGCCCGCAAATGTCTCCACTCCTTGCACTGAGTATGCAGTGAAATTATCCGCAAGTACTCCAGCAAGATGCCCAAGCACACCGAGAAAACCCAAAAGAACTCTAGGTTTGTTTTCATTTTTCTTCTGATTCATAAAATCACGGCGGACGTCTTCGATTTTATCTTCTGCTTCACTATTTATGACTTGCGAGAGAACTGAAATCACTCTAGTTAGAGAAATTTCTGTAGTGGTCCTCCACCAGCGGCATGCATACATCCAATAAATTAACTAAATAATAATAAGCATTTAAACAAATTGAGATTTAAGAAACTAAAGGCGCACACTGAATAATAAGCTCCATTTAAGAAGAGATGAAAATCATGCGGGACCCTGTTTGTAATATGGATGTTCAGAGTGACGACTTCGTGATGGAACTAGATGGAAGAAATTTCTATTTCTGTTCTAAAGGGTGCCTTGAAAAATTTAAGACAAATCCAAAGGAAATCGCTGAGGGATACACATATGATCTTATTATAGTGGGTGGAGGACCAGCAGGTCTTACAGCGGGGGTTTACGCCTCAATTCTTAGAATGAACACGTTTCTCATCTCAGAGAACATAGGAGGGCAACCAGTCGATAGTTCAAAGATAGTGAATTATATGGGTTTCGATTTTATTTCCGGTCCAGAGCTCATTCAAAAATTTCAGGATCAACTCCTCCATCACCATTACATCGACCACATCATAGACGTCGTTTCATCGATCAAAAATGAGGATAACATATTTCAGGTTTCAACCATTTCAGGAAAAGAGTATCGAGCTCATGCTCTAATTGTTGCAACAGGAATGCAAAGAAGAAAGTTGAATGTTCCCGGAGAAAAAAGACTTCTAAGAAGAGGCGTTTCCTATGCCCTTTCTCAAGACCTTCCAATTTTCGCCGGTAAATCAGTGGCAGTGGTGGGAGGCGGCAACTCGGCTCTACAAAGTTCCTTGGAGCTTGCAAAGAATAAATGTAGTATAATAATAATTTCCATAATGCCTTGGACGGCAGACCCCTCCCTTCTTGGAGAATCAAGAAAGTTATCTGATCTAGTCATTCTAGACAATCATAAAGTAGTTGAGATAAAAGGAGAAGACAAGGTTGTTGGTGTAATAGTTAGGAATCTGAAAAACAATGAGGAAACATCTTATCACGTCAGCGGCGTTCTGATTGCCATCGGCCACTCGCCAAATTCTTCATTGGTTGGTCAATTGGTTGATCTAAACGAAAAGAATGAAATCGTAATCACCCCTGAGTGCAGCACGAGAACGCCTGGCCTTTTTGCTTGCGGAGATGTAACAAACACTCCGGATAAAAGGGTAATAATTGCATCCGGAGAAGGTGCAAAAGCGGCCTTGGCCGCCAGAAGATATTTGCTCAAATCGAGTCCACGCAAGTTATAATAAACTCTGGAAGGAATGAGTGAGGTTAAACATATGAGCCGTTTAAGGGACATATACTTCTGGTCAGCATCGCTGATAATTCTTGCTACCATCTACCTGACGGTTGCGACTTATCTCCGCTGGTTCCGATTGCATTTCACCTTGGATCTTTTCATAGGTTCATTCTATATTCATCACTGGTTTAGCTGGATAGGAACATTGTTCATCGCGGTATTCACACCTGCGTATTATGTCCTGAAGCGCCGTTACGCCAAACGATTTAAGACATTGTTGAACCTTCATGTTTTTGGCAATCTTATTGCTGTTATGCTTGTGTCAATTCACTTCGCCCAGCAGATCGGCAGGCCTCCACAATTTTACCCGGATCTGGGTACTGGAATTGTATTATATGCCACTATGATCTTCCTAGTGGTTACAGGTTTCTTTCAAAGGTTTCAAATCCCTAAGAGTGCGAGAAGATATTGGAGGTTTCTACATACTGGTATGACTGTGACTTTCTACATGGTCATAATAATTCATATATTGCACGGATTAGAAATCCTATAATCCTCTATATCAAGTCTCAAAAATCCGTTTTGTTTTTTCACGGAATGAAGCTTTTATAGATTGTGAGGGTCTGCTCTGCGACTTTTCTCCAAGTGAAATACTTTAGAACTCTCTTCCGTCCATTTCTTCCCCATTTTTTCGCTCTTGAAGAGTCTTTGATTATCTCTTTGATCCCCCAAGCGATGTCCGCTGGATCGTTTCCATTCACATGTACACCGTTCTGGTCTGGGCCAGTAGGCAAGACTTGTTCTTTAAATCCAACCACGCCTTTGGCGCCGACAACGATTGGCTTTTCCATGGACATTGCTTCTAGACTAACTATGCCAAAAGGCTCATAAGTTGAAGGAAAAATACACAGATCCGAGGCCGCGTAGTGTAATATTCGTTCTTCTTCAGGCACGAATTCAAAGTGACATTCCACGTTTTTGCTTATGCCGAGCCGATTAGCCAGTTCCATTATGTCTCGCTGTTCCTCGCCCTTTCCAAGGATTACTAATTTTGTCTTGGGGTAATCAGCTAACACCAGCGGCATTGCTTGAACTAGATTTCTGACTCCTTTCACCCAGGTTAGGCGGCCGATGAATAGTATCATTTTTTCGTCTGGGGCTATTCCATGTCTCTTCCTAAGCTTCTGAACATCATCTTCTTTACATCTTTTAGGATCGTACCTTTCTGGGTCGATGCCATTCCAGACGACGCTTATCTTTGACTCTGGCCATCCATGCTTTGTTAGGTCTTCCTTCATGGCATGACTCACTGTTATAATGCCGTCTGCTTTTTCAGCCATCACCGATTCCAGATGGCTAACAACCGCTGAGCCTTTTCCTCCGCTCCTGCCCCATTCGGTTGAGTGCACATGGAATATGACCGGTATTTCTGACTCGTTCTTGCAAATAATTCCAGCGATGCTGCTTAACCAGTCGTTGATAGAAATTACGCTGTATTCATATTGTTCTTTCTTGATGACGTCGTTTATCATTTTTGCAGCTGCTAAGGTGTTGTAGACGAGCACATCGTTGAAGAACTTTATATTTGTGCCCCATCTTTTCAGATCATCCGTCACAAATATGGGAAAGACGTTGCTCGCCTCCACAATGAGGGGTCGGTGGATTTCAACACCGCCCAGAACTTCTCTGGTTTTTAGGTTGCCAGGGTTTAGGGTGTAGACACAGACATCCCAGCCCGAAGAAATGAATTCCTTAGTGATGTATTCTGCGTAGGTTCCCAGCCCCCCGACAATTGCTGGGGGGTATTCCCAAACAAAGAAGGCAACTCTCAACTAGTTCCCCTTCTATAACAGCCAAGGTCGTCTTAATAAAATCTTTATGATTTAATTTCATGTAAAAGACTTTCTCGTAGACGTTTGCGGAGTCGATGCTGGCAAACCAGTATACTCCATCATGGTCGCTTTGATGCTCCTCAGAAGTAGGCTTTTTAAAGTGTGAAATAAACGTATCCGTCTTGGATTGAAATGGTTAAAGATCCTGTTTGTGGAATGGAACTCGACGAAGGAACAGCTAACATAAAGGCTGAAATGAGGGGAAAAACTTACTATTTCTGCAGTGAATCTTGTCTAGGCAACTTCTCAGCAAAACGCCCAACTCAAAGAAACTTATTGAGTGCTGTTCTAACCAAAACTTTCTTTGAGCTCGTTGCCATCGGAACGGGAATAGGTGGAATAGCATATACTCTGCAAGAGGTCTCTACCCGAGCTTTAGTCATGGATACCTTAAGTGCCATTACAGCTATAGTCGCGCTTATCATAGGCGTTGAAAATTTGCGATTCTTAAAAGAACACGATTTGCTAAAAAGAGCTGTGCTGTTAGCTGGACTAGGAATTCTAATATTCATAGCCATCCTTGTATGGCATTTGGGGTTCCACTTGTAGGCTTTCATTGAAGCCAGATTTGGTGCACTAAGTTGGAAAGTGGAATGGATACCTAATTGTCCCTGAAACTTACGTCGCAACAGCGACTTTGAACCATATCCGTAAGTTATTTCTCGTCCATTGGGGCTAAATCTTTGCTCTCTTCAGCAAGAGGGCGTTGACGGTCACGCTTATAGAGCTTAGGGTCATGGTTACAGCGGCAACCTCTGGTCTCAAGACTATCCCGAAGGGAACAAGTATTCCAGCGGCGGCCGGGATTGCCAGAACGTTGTAGCCTGTTGCCCACACCAGATTTTCATTCATTTTGCGCATGGTTTTCATACTGAGGCTGATTAGTTTGGCAACGTCTCTAGGGTCATTCTTGATCAAAACGACATCCGCTGATTCCACTGCAACATCTGTACCAGCGCCGATTGCTATGCCGACATTTGCTTGTACCAGCGCGGGCGCGTCGTTTATGCCGTCGCCCACCATCGCCACTCTCTTCCCTTGATCTTGCAACTGCTTTACTGTGTTTGCTTTCTGTTCGGGAAGAACCTCAGCAAAGAAGGTGACTAAGCCCAACTCTTTGGCAACGTAAGCGGCCGTCTGCCTGTTATCGCCAGTAAGCATAGCTACCTCTATGCCAAGTCCCTTCAATGTTTTCACCGCCTCTCTGGATTCGTCCCTTATGAGGTCCGCCATGGCGATCAAGCCCTGAAGCCCCTTCTTCGTGGCGACGTAGACAACCGTCTTACCTTGGGACGAGAGTTTTGAGACCACATCTCCCTGTTCTTCAGGATTTAACTTTAGATCCCTCAGAAGGTTTGCATTGCCCAAGTAAACCTCTTCTTTGCCAACGATGGCCCTGGCGCCTTTGCCTGGAATAGCTGCAAACTTCTCAGCTTTTTTGCTTCGCAGACCCTCTTCCTGTGCTTTCTTGACTATTCCCTTTGCTATGACGTGCTCTGAATTAACCTCTATGGCAGCAGCGTTTTCTAAAATTTCTTTTTCACGCCAGTCTCCTAACTCAACGATATCTGTGACGCCGAATTCCCCCTTCGTGAGGGTGCCTGTTTTGTCAAACATCACGACATCGATTGTTTTGCCAATTTCAAGAGCATCAGCGTTCTTAACGAGCATCCCTCTGTTAGCGGCTATGGTTGTAGATATCGAAGTAACGGCGGGAATAGCTAAGCCTAAAGCGTGGGGACAGGTGATCACGATGACCGTGATAGCTAAGGTCAAAGCGAAGAGGCTGCCTGCTCCAATCCCGAACCAGAAAATGAATGTCCCTCCCCCTGCAAAGATTGCTATCAGAGTTAGGTAGTTTGCTGCTCTGTCGGCAAGTCTCTGGGACCGCGGCTTGGAGGTCATTGCTTGTTCAACAAGCTTTATTATTNNTCTTCTCCTGTTTTTGTTACGCGAACTCGGATGGCGCCCTCAACGTTTATGGTTCCTCCAATGACTTCATCGTCTTTCTTTTTTCCAACAGGCTTGGACTCTCCGGTGACCATGGCTTCATTGACTGATGTTTCGCCTTCTATGACCGATCCATCTATGGGGACTTTCTCACCTGGCCTAACTAGAACAATATCGCCTACATTAAGCTCTGAAGTGGGAACTTCCACAATTTCACCGTTCTTGATCAAATTTGCAGTGGGTGGAATAAGTTTAACAAGTTCCTTCAGAGCTCCTGCCGCACTCCTCTGAGCCTTCATTTCCATCCAATGCCCAAAGAGAAGGAAAGCGGCCAAAGTGCTGATTTCCCAGTAAAAGTCTGGCGCTTCAAAAAGGAAAGTAGCACCTACACTGTACAAATACCCTGCCAAAAGAGCGATGGTTACTAGAACATTCATGTCAAGGTTATGCATCCTTAGCGACCTGACAGCGCCTTTGTAGAAAACAAAACCACCATACAATGTAACGATTGAGGCGAAGACGACTAGTAGATAATCCCAGATTGGCGATGGTGGCAGAGTATAACCAGCCCATTGTTGTATTGAGGGTGACAAAATCAAAACGGGAATCGTGAAAGCTGCTGAAACCAAAAAGTGTCTTTTCATTTCAGCTTCCATCATCGCGTGATGGTCGTGTGCTGCAGGTTTCTTCATCTTCATGGCTTCATGTTCCATGTGAGCTTTTTCATGAGTTGGCTTGCGCTCCTCACAGCGAACTGCGCATCGTTTTAGTTCCTCTATTATGTCCTTGGCAGTGACCATGCCCTTGTGAGCTTTGACTTTCAGCAGGTTGTTCACCGGATCAAAAGTGGAGTCAACAACATGCTGAACCGTGTTCACCATATCCTCTACCTTGCAAGAACATTCTGGAGATATGTAATCACGGACTTCTAGTTCTATTGTTTCATATTCGCTTTCCATATTGCACCAATCCTAGAACGTTGCTACATAATAATTCGGTTGTACAAATAAATAATCTATGATAAAATACCACTAGAGAAGATACCTCAAGTTCTAAAAGAATACGTAAGATACTAGATTCAGGTTTGTTTAACACATATAAGTACTCGATAATGGGTGGCTAAATGTAACTATTATTCCAAGAGGCTATACAGCATAAGCCATCAGTCTTCCTCCCTTTCAAAAATAGGTAAGGAAAGCCCTCCTGCTCTTGCATAGTAGGTCATGCAGGGTTTTATTTTCTTCTTGGCTATGCATGCATGCAAATAAGCACTCAATTGGACTTAGGAAGACCTTTTAGACACGCACATAGACCAGGAAAGTGTGACTTCGTTTCTAGGTAGCCACTACCCGGACAACATCTCTTCTTTCCACGTCTTTTGAGAGAGCACAGAATGTTGGAGCTGGCGAAACTGTCTTGCGCCCGCGCGGAGTATTCATTCTTGACCACTACGGGCCACTTAGGCATTTAAGAAGGACTCCTTCGCCTCCGCCTAATACATCAGAATCAGAAGCTAATGACTCTGCGACTAACCCTCGAACCCATGAATCTCCGTAACTCGAGCGAGGACGTACGTCTCTCTGGCCCACGTGTTTATCCAATAGTCAAGTTCGTTGCTGATGCCTTGGATAGTCGATTGAGCCGCCTCAATGGTGATCTGGGCAATGATGATGGTGTCGGGTTGGAACCGGAATCCCCAGGTATTCGAGTATTCTTCTAGGATGCCACCGATCCACATCTCGGTCTGATTCTGGTGTAACGCGACGAGTTGACTCCACACTTGGTCACTTGTCGTTTCGAGAGCCAGGAAGTCCCCATGCGAATCGGTGATCACCACCCATCTGTCCGTCTCATGTACGGTCTTCCCCAGATAATCGCGATAGCTCATGTAGCTCCAAGCTACGTAGCCCCCGATTACAACGGTGCCGATTATAACCAACAATAACCACTTTCTCATTGCGCCTCAACTGCCCAATGGCGATGTTCCTATATAGTGCTATGCTTTAGAACATCACAGAAGCAAATCTCTTGCCACCGGTTTTCCGCTGGGTACACGCGTTCGTCGATGCGCATGCCTTGGAATTTGCCCTAGTGGGCATTGACCGAAGTGCCACTCAATGCGATGTGATTCGTCAGCGGAGATGGCTTTCACCTCATGAACTTCCTTGTCTCCAAAAACGCCGATGTCGTCTTGGGCGAAGACAGGTGAAAAATTTTTTTCCGAAACGAAGAGGGCAGGGCGCCCGATTTCTACACCACAGCCTGAAAAAGCGCCTGTTCCGAAGCGAAACTACACCATAACACCACGTCAAATCACTTTTGGGATAGACGACAAATTCATCATAGTCCCCGCTGGAAAGGCGCCAAATACGTCAAGTTTCTGGATGAATTGTTGAAGCAGACGCTCTACTACTGCGTGTGTGTTCGTCTAGCTGCATCCGCGCGGTCCGTATGATGATGTCTATTGGCTGCCGGTCCAGACTCTCTGGACGGGTATGTGCACGCAACAGGCAAGACCGTTTTGCCTTAACCCAATTTTCTGCCTAAAACCTCCGCAGCCACTGAGAGAGCGTCAGTGGAGTCAGCCACTGGGGGAGAATAGGCATGATCGAACAAGACCAAATCCGCGGCAGAGGCACCTTTCTGTATGGCCAATGAAATCGCGTCAATGCGTGGGCTGACTTCCTTTCTGCTTATGATCTGGGCGCCTACAAGTCTACCATTGATTCTGTCTGCAATTAGCTTGACTCGAACGGAGAGCTTCTCCGGGTAGCATAGCGCCCTAGCTGGCGCTTTCACGCTGGCCGAAATGCAGTCCATTCCGTGCTTTTGGGCATATGATTCTGTGAGTCCTGTGGAAGCTACTTCCGTGTCGAAAAGTCGCGTTATACTCGCACCCAAGATCGTGGGATAGGTCATGGATCCATTGGCAGCATTTGTCCCAGCTACTTTTCCTTGTCTAATCGCGTTGGTTCCCAACTGAGAAATCGTCGGTTTACCAGTTATGGCGTTCATGCATTGGACGCAGTCCCCAGCGGCAAACACTCCTCTGATATTAGTCTCCATGCGGTTGTTGACTTGGACCAATTTGGTTTCGCCCAGTTCAACTCCCATTTGCTGGGCAAGCTGGGTTCGGGCCCGCACTCCAGTGGCCATGATAACCATATCTGCCTGAATGTGGTGTGGACCCGCACGAACGGCTCTCACGGAATCTTCGCCGAGGATTTCTGATATGCCGGTTCCCAGAACAAAATGAATTCCCTCGCCTTCCAGCTTCTCTTGGACCTCCCTAGCTAGTTCCGTATCCAATACGCCGTCAAGAATCTGTGGAAGGAGTTCGATCACCGTAGCATTCAATCCCTGTTTCCTCAATGCCGCTGCCATCTCGAGGCCGACTAGCCTTGCGCCTACTATCGCGACTGAGTCAGCTTTCTTGGCACGCTCGAGAATCTGCCTTCCATCTTCCAGTGTTCTCACCCCATACACTTCTGGTAGCTTGTGTCCTCGTACGGGAACGATGAAGGGGTCGGCTCCAGTCGCAATTACGAGGGAATCATAATTGATCCGCTGTTCCTTGCCCTGCCTATCCACAATCGTGACTTCGTTGGCTGAGGAATCCACATCTGTTGCATTAGTCTCTGTTCGAAGGTCGATCTTCATCATCTTGTAATGGCTGAGCGGGAAGTGTATGAGATCCCCAAAACCAGGTATATCCCCCTGAATAACATAGGGAATGCCACCACGCTCGTACATCGGATGGCTTCCCTCCTCGATAACGACAACGTGCGATTTTCTGGCAGTCTTCCTCGCAGAAAACGCGGCAGACCAGCCTGCGGCTCCACAGCCTACGACTACAATTCTCTTGTTCATCCTTCGGTCGATTCAGAGGTGTAGGTCTAGCCTAATAACCTTGCAGATGGGGACCAACGTTTGTTGCATGCATGTATGCAAAAACTAAAAAGCGAGCAGTTCATGGCATGATAGCTATGGAGATTGTAAGATGATCAAAGAAATCGATAATGTATCGATTGTAGTGGATGATTTGAAGTCTGCGGTTGAATGGTATAGAGACGTTTTGGGCTTAAAGCACAAGTTCACTGAGGAGAGTATTCAATGGGCTGAGATGGACTCTGGCGGACGGAGTTCACTGGGGTTGAAGACAGAGGGAAATCCTTCAATATGTTTTGTCGTAACCGGCTTAGAAGAAGAAATGAAAAGGTTGAGGCTGAAGGGAGTAAGCTTTGACGAGATTGTTGAACTTCCTGGCAGCGTTGGCAGAGTCACAAGCTTTGAAGATCCCTGGGGAAACAAAATAGACTTTTACGAACCTCCACAAAAATAGCGACGCGCTCATGCATGCATTATCGATTCAGCTCTTTCCAATAAACATCGTCAAATTGCATGCATGCAGAAGATGGAAAGATACTGCGTAAGCATCGTGTGTGGAAGGACAACTTTGAAACACGTTGGGGTCTTTGGAGTGATCGACTACGTCTTCGCGTCATGATATTGGGTGGGATAGGGTTTATCATCGCTATCGCCCAGAGTGCTTGCCATGGGAGTTAGGCAAACCGAGAAGAGTTTTGGTAGAGCTTGTCGAACGAGGGAGAGTCACCCCAAGCAAGGCTTTGGACCTCTGTTGCGGAGCTGGAACAAATCCCGTTTACATGGCAAAGAAAGGATTTGACGTCACCGCATTTGATATATCGGACAAAGCAGTGGAATATGCCAAAGAGCAAGCACAAAGAGCAGACGTTGACGTGAAACTTCTCGTAGCGGATTTTTTGAAGCTCCCCTTCAAGAGTGACGGGTTTGATTTCGCGTTTGATTTCGGCTGTTTCCATCACGTAGACGAGAAGGATAGAAACCCCTTCATCGAAGGAGTCTACAGGGTTCTGAAGCCGCAAGGGACGTATCTGCTAGTATGTTTTAGTCATAAGAATGGCCCAGCTTGGAATCACTTCACGAGAGAACAGATCGCGGAGTTGTTTGGCAACTATTTTGAGATCAAATGGATTAGGCATGTTTCGTCTCTCGAAGGCGATCAAATTACACGATACTTCTACGAAGTATTGATGATAAACTCGGAGAGGTGAGTTTCCATTCATTCTACCACAACTCGTTGACCAAGGAACCCGAGGTTCTCCAACCTCTGGAACAGGGAAAAGCCAGGATGTACGCCTGTGGGCCGTCTGCTTGCAGATTGCGGCGCCTTGGTGATTATCGTACTCGTTTAGATTGGTCGCAGGAGGGTGTACATAATGAAGAAAGAGAAGGAGCAACCTTTTCTAGACGCGAGAAAAAGGGCTGAAGACATGTTGAAAGATATCAAACGAATGATCCTTAGACGTCGAGACCGCGGGCGCAGGTAATCGCGCTTCAGCAGTTCCACCATGTGTGACTTCTTGTCTATAGACCCAAACTATCAAAGGAAGTGCTAGGGCCAAGTAAGTAATGTGGGCTATCACTCTTGCCCATTCAGCCTCTACGGTGTATCCGAACATCACTGCAAATACTGAGCCGATTACGCCTTTATGATGAAACGGACTCTGTGACGGTATTTCCAACTCGTAGGCGTACTCGCCCAGCCAGCCTAGTTCAATCCTAATGTCTTTGGAATACTCCACTAATTCATGCGCTCCATATCCAGCCAATCCTCCGGCTAGGAGCACGAGTAATATGCTCGTGAAGTAGAAGAATTTTCGAATGTCAATCCTCATTCCGACCATAAATATTGCGTAAGCTAGGATTAGCGACGCGGCTATGCCGAGGAAGGCTCCGACTATTGTGCCTGCGGCATCATCCAATAGGAAAGGAGTCAAGAAGAGGACGGTTTCAAGGCCTTCTCGAAACACCACAATGAAGGAGAACGAAGTTAGAGTAAGAGTCGCTCCTCGAGTAACAATGTGTTTTACCCGCTTTTCAACTTCTTTTCGAAGTTCCTTGCCTTTACTTGCCATCCAGTAAATCATAGAAGATAGGACAGATACCGCCAAGAGAGCAGCAGCTCCTTCAAATAGAGGCTTAGCAGGCCCAGAGAGCCCCCCGTATATGAACCATATAACGGCTCCAAGAGCAAAGCTAGAGGCGACTGCCAAGCAGATACCATACCAAGCATAGCGTATCAGTGGTTTTCTAGCGGTCCTTGCCAAATACGCTAGAATCATGGCAGTTACCAGCGCCGCTTCTAAGGCTTCCCTGAATGCCAATAGAAATTGACCAAGCAATAGTCTTGCCTTCCTACATGCTTTTTCTGACTGCGCGCGCTTCTCTCAGATTTCTATCCCGTGACTTAGATTTTCTGATAATCCTCAAACAGACCCATCTAGTTGGCCTGTAAAACACGTGCAAGCTCAATAGAATTGGGAATGGGGCCAGTAGAGCTTCGTGGAGTCTGAAGGACAGGTTTTTGCTCAACAGACCAAATGTCAAATCCTCGATTATTCGAAATTGGGTAATGCCTAATCCAGTAAGCAGATAGACAAGTGTCATTCCAAAGAGAATCCAATCTAGCACTTTCTTAGCGCAATTCTGACGCATTCTTCATCCTTCCAGTCTCATCTAGTACCAAGATTTCGGAATGAGATAATAAACCCGTCTCACATCTCAGGGAATATCTGCTTCGTTGGAAAAGCCCCGGCTTTCCCAATACCCCCGATAGTCCTCATTGTCGGAGAGTTCAATAGCTGTTATCCACTTGATCCACTTGTAACCGAGCTTACTCTCCGCGACAAGTTGAAATGGGAACCCTCTGTCAGGAGGGAGGGTTATACCGTTCATCTTGTAAGCCATCAATATGTCGTCGCTGACAATGTAGTCCAGAGGCAGAGACGTTGAATACCCGTCATAGGCATAGAATATCACCACCGTGGCTGTTGGCATAATCCCTGCTTCGTCCAGCAGATCTTTCAAGAGAACACCTTCCCACAGTATGGTCACGCCCCACCCTTCGACACAATAGAGCGTGACAACCTTTTCGTAACGGTGATGGCTATCGATAACATCAGCATAGGTGTACACTTTTTCACTATCCACAAGACCAGTTATGGTAAGCCTGTAACTTTCGTTGTCCACAAAC
>JABAOH010010356.1_pt1 | contig 20734 bp, 18 predicted proteins | sample 7062181 | NCBI WGS metagenome assembly JABAOH01 (sample SAMN14538630, study PRJNA623070) | marine sediment metagenome | biome: marine biome [ENVO:00000428]; feature: marine pelagic biome [ENVO:01000023]; material: deep marine sediment [ENVO:00002113]; isolation source: pool of 5 deep marine... | reverse complement strand
CAACAGAGAAGAGTCCCTGCCAGACTTTGCCTTTACTTTTCTCTCTTTTCCAATGTTCTCCCTTACTTCTGCTAGAATGTTCTCAACTTCGTAGACAATTTTTATCTTTTCAGTTGCCTCAGTCTGGAATTCTTTAACGTAAGAGAGGAGCTGTTCGGTTTCGTTCAGCGTCTTTCGGATAATTCCTTGTCCAACGAGCTTTGCCGCTCTGTCTAAAATGCCTAGCAGAAGAGAATTAAAGCTATGTACGAGCGAAACACGCCCTTCGTGAAAATCTTTAAACCCGCTCATATCCTGCAATATCACCTTGGCATTAGACTTAGCGTCCTTCCTCACTTCGAAAGCCTTTAATAGAGCCCTTTGTTTGGGTACCAGTTCAGTCTTGCATTTATCGAATATGGCAAATGCCCTGTCGCCAACCTCAGCTTCCAGGTTCCTGTGGACAACCCGAAGGATATCGTTATAAGTAGTTATAACATCTGAATAATCAGCAATGTATTTGCTTTCTTCGTATCCAGCTTCGGTCTTTTCTATAAATCCTGAAAAGAGCAATGTGTAAATGGTCTTATAAGTCACAAACTCACCAAGTCCGCTATCTTTAACCACTTGCTTTACAGGCCGGATACCATCCATCAAGGAAAGGACACGCCATTCCTTTTTGTCAAGTTTGACTTCGTCTAGATCTTGACTTTTCTTTGAGGGTTTGAAGACCAAGCTATCATCGTTAATCTGTTTCGTTATAACTGACCATTCATCAGTCAGCCGTGAGGATTCCAGAATAATCTCAAGAGTATTCATCTGAGTGACCAGTTTTCCTTCCACACTAAGGGGTGCATCCTTGTACTCGAACTCGCCCGTCTTCCATAGAAATACACTGTTCAAAATCTCCTTGGCTTGCTGCTGCAGAAGTTCTTTCAAGTTCTGCTTTGAAATATATCCTTTTTCGACTAAAATTCTGCCCAAACTTTGTCTCTTCTTCTTTGCCAGCAGTAAACATTCGTGGACCTTTTCTGCCGGGACTATTCCCTTAATCCTTACTAAATGGCCCAAGCGAAATTCTCTTTGCGAACTTGAGGCATAAACAATAACACCGTCTTTCACAAAGATCTTAACTATATTGTCACCATCGCTTAGCTGCAGGACGCCGGTCTTCTTTTCATTGGACAACAACTGTAAGAGGCTAGCAAGATAAAATGCTTCAAGTTTGCCCTTAAGCGACATAGAATACCCGCGCCTTTATGTTTACCTGATCGCCGACACTATGCAATCTGCTATAAGAGCAAAGACATAAATAGTGCTCACAACATCTCCTGCAAAAGACCACAAGCCCTCAAACTAGCACAATGATAGCCCTTACACCCTAAGGTCTGCTTCGTAAGGCCTCCTCTAGAAAGTGCCCCTCCCCAAAGCAACAAAGGCCTCCCGCCGGCACAGCCATAGTGCCATCTGAAGGCCATTTGAAAGCCTTACCGATTACCTGGCCTCTATTTCTTTTCTTCCCGCTTGAGCGAGTCACTAAAGCGGACTTAGACTAATCAAAAAAGGTTAGCGGTTAATAGGTGTCCCCTCTGGGATGGTCGGTCATGGACCCCCGAGATATCTGCCTCACGCATCATTGCGGGCATGGTATTTGGATATCTCAGCTTATTAGTATCGATGAAGCTAGGCTCAAAAGTCAAGAAAAAACAGGATTTAGTACGTATAGCTCACTGTAGCAAGCGCCTTCTCCATCACCCGATCTTATCGATTAGCCACGGAAATATCCAAAGATCGTGCCGAATTCCAGCCTGTCTTATCCATCTTCGGAGACTGATCACTTTTCTGAAGCCCAAGGCGCTTCCACCAGTGGGTTTTCAGGGATATGTTTCAAGGCACTTTACCTGCTCAAATTATTGTATCATAATGTAAAGTATGCAGGGGGTTTTGCATGAGGGAGGAGGCTTATGAAATCCGTAAGGCTTGGAAAAACAGGGATTTTGGTTTCAGGGCTTGGTTTCGGAGGTATTCCGATTACTAGACTAAGCTTCAATGAGGCGGTGGATTTGGTCGGATATTGCCTTGATCAGGGCATCACTTTTTTCGACACAGCACACGCTTACGGCGATAGCGAGCCGAAGATAGGTTCGGCTCTTCAGGACGTCCGTGACCAGGTTACCTTGGCAACGAAGACCTTGGTCCGCGACGCAGCAGGGGCCATGCGGCAGGTTGAGGAAAGTCTTGAGCGTCTGAGAACAGACCACATAGACCTCTACCAGCTTCACAACATCTCCAATCATGAGGCACTGGAAAAGGTGCTCGATTCTGGAGGCGCTTACGAGGCCCTGGTCCAAGCCCGAGAAGAGGGCACGATAGGGCACCTAGGCTTCAGCTCTCATAACCTGGACATAGCTGTAAGGGCATGTCGCACGGGTTTGTTTGGGACGGTCCAGATACCCTTCAACCTCATAGAACAGGACCCGGCCGAAAAACTGCTCCCCGTTGCTCACCACTATGACATGGGGGTTATCGCGATGAAGCCCCTCGGAGGTGGATTGCTGAACCGGGCCGACCTGTGCCTTGGTTTTCTGCAACAGTATGAGGAGGTGATACCTATACCCGGCATGGAATCCAGGCGTGAGGTTGAGGAAAACCTCCAATACTACAGCGCGCCACGGACACTGAGCCAGCAAGACTGGACCGAGATAGAGAAGATTCGATCCGAACTAGGCGCCAGATTTTGCCACCGTTGTCAATATTGTCAGCCTTGCCCTGAAGGCGTCGAGATCTGGCGTGTCCTTCTTTTTAAGGCCCAAGCCAAGCGTTTCCCACCCGAAATGGCCATCAAGATGGGCATGGAGCCGATGAAAATGGCTGAAAACTGTGTCCAGTGTGGAGAGTGCGAGGCAAAGTGCCCCTACGAATTGCCCGTATCGGAGTTGATCAATGAGAGTCTGGACTACTATCGGCAGTTCTGTGAACAACACGGGAAGTAGAGAATATCACGTGAGGGGTCTCATAATCGCTTGGTATCGTCCAAGAACTTGCAGAACTCGCCCCAATAGATCAGGCCCTATCGCTCGCATAGATTTTAAGCTCAAGTAATTTGTTGAATCGACTATTACAGAATAAAATCTGCTCTGTATGCCAACTGGCAGAGGAAGGGAAGACGTGTCCTTATGGTCCTATTTCACTTGACACGCGAGCGTCATTTCACTAAACCCCGATGGAATTTTCCACTCAAAGCAGAACTTCTTTGAGGAGGATACCTCACGCGTCGTATCGCGAGTCTGTTATTGGTTCTCACCAGCGCTGTTTTTATCTCGAGCATGACCTTGGCTGCCGAACAGTCAGGCCGAACAATTAAGCTGTTCGATGGCAAGCCTCAGCCAGCTGGGGCTACTTTACCGTCGATCGGATGGTTAAGATGGAAGATGTCTGGACCGTCAAACAGGACGCCCTGATATGCAAAGGCGAGCCGTTGGACTACCTACATACCAAGGAGGATTACACCAACATCAAACTGATTGTCGAATGGCGTTGGACCCCAGGTCATGGAACCCGAAGATCAATTCAAGGTCATTGAACACAAAAACTTAGTAGGATTCTTGCTGTCCGCAAGACCAAGGCCGCAGAGAAAGAGCCCGGCAAGTGGAATAGGGCGGAAATCACAGTCGATCGCGGTACCATCACTGTGGTAATCAACGGTGAGGAGGGCAATAAGGCCACTGACTGTGACGTGATGGCAGGCAAAATCGGCTTGCAGTCGGAAGGCAGCGAGATCCATTTCCGTGCGATCGAGTTAATCCCAACGAGAATTGAGAATGGCTGGAGTGGTATAGCAGAGGTGGAGCGCCCTAGGCAAAGGCGGCTTCCATCTGGCGACGAATGCGAACCGCAAGATCGCTTTCGTCTATCTCGACATCCTTCCAGGTCAGCTGCTGCCCCGCTTTGACGTTGGCGATGAGCTTCACATTATGGGAGAGGCCGAGCGGTAAACCCCCCATCTCAATAGATCTGCGTGCGGGCATCTGTTTGCCCCACACATAATACCCACCTTCACCGTCGATTATCGTGCCGGCCTTAAGATCGAACTTGGCGGTTGCAACCACATCAGAATTGAAGCCGATCGCCCTACCTGTTGCCTCCCCGCGCAAAGCGACAGATGCCACGGAAATGCCCAGTTCAAGCCCTATCATGTGGGTCGGTCGATACATCGCCGCAAACCGGTATGATCTGTCAGGAAAGAAGTGGTAGTCCTTAAAACAGTTACTGGCGAAGTCCGTGGCCGCCTCGATGATTACAAAGGTGCCCATCTGGATGTGGTTGGTAACAGGTGACATATCCCGGTGAAGGGAGGAGACGACTTCAGTGGTGCCGGAATGGCTCAGGGTCCCACCAGCGGATCCGGGTTTGCAGATCTCCGCCAGCTCATGGGCGGAGGACGGCGGGAAGTTGAGTCCATCTGGCTGAGGGGTCAGGCCCGTGGCATTGCAGACTGCTGTCATCTCAATGGCGGACTTGCTCCCGTCGATGAAGCTATTGTGCATCTTCGGGTTCATTCCGCCCCGTTCCACCACCTCTTTCGAAAAACCGAAATAGTCCCAAACGGTATCGGGTGTGGATTGGTGGAAGCTTGGATGATAACGCGTGCCCTTACCGGCACAGACAACATTAAACCCACATGTCCGGGCCCAGTCTACCTGCTCACAGATGATGGCTGGCTGGTCACCATAGGCCAGACTGTAAGTGAGGCCTGCGTCCTCTGCCTTGCGGGCCAGTAGGGGCCCTGCAACGGCGTCCGCCTCGACATTCACCATAATGACGTGACGGCCATTCTCAAAGGCCCTCAGACAATGCCGGATGCCCGCCCTTGGATCGCCCGTCGACTCGATCAGGATATCAAGGCCACCCGCCTTGATGAGCGCCTCCGTATTGTGAGTGATATGCGTTGCGCCGGTTCTGAGTGCCGCTTCAAAGGAAGGGGCTGCAATCTGCTCATCGGACCAACTGTTCAGCCGACACGCATCGCGGGCATGCTGGGGATCCAAGTCTGAAATGCCGACGAGGTGTATTCCCTTTGTCCCCCGGGCCTGAGACAGATACATGGCACCGAATCTGCCAGCCCCGATCAGGCCAACTCGAACGGGATTATTGGCATGCGCCCGCTCCACTAACATCTTATATAGGTTCATATCAGACCTCCCCTACTCCATGGGTTTTGACCGCCCCCTCATACGCGCCCTTCAAAGCCGCCAAATATTGCCAAAAGGCTAAATCGCCGTTAATTGGGTTTTGTCAGCTAGCCGCTTTGTTATGGCTCTTACTCCGGGAGTCTGGATGGTACACTTCAGGACGGAGGGTTCCATGGATGACCATAGCTATTAAGGTAAACGAAGGCTTCAATAGCCTTCCGTCCCCTGGGAAAATGCTTCCCCCTGGGCCATCCAAATGTCATGCAGGCCACTATCTTCTTTTCTTGCGGCACACCCAAAAGCTCTTTTACTATTGTTTCGTCGAAAGACCCTACCCAGCAAGTCCCATAGCCCAACTCGATGGCTTGGAGGGTGAAGTTGGTAAGGGCTATGGTAATGTCCAGCTGGTGCCATTCAGTGTAGGGTCGACCACACCGGCGATGAAATAGGTGCACTCTCCTACAAATTGTTGGTGAAAACAGGCGGAAACAAGACGCCGTTTGAGTTCGGGCTCAGCGACGAAGACGAACTCCCAATTTTGATTGTTACTTGCTGAAGGGGCCAATTGCAAGGCCCTCAAAAGCGTCTCCATATGCTCAGGGGAGACTGAGCCCTCAGCATACTGCCTGATACTAAGACGGTTAGCGATAGCTTCTTTGACATCCATTGTATCCTCCAGTTTCGCTCATGGAAGTACACTCCTACACCGATTGTCGGCTAGAAATATTATAGCACAATCTCCTCAGCATAACGTTATGCGTTATGCGTATAGGATAAGAAGAGGAATGCATAATCCTGGCCAATCCCAGACATTCTCAACAAGGGCCATTTTCGAGGTGAAATACGAGTAATTTGACGAGCGGTCTTAAATAGAGGGCTTATCAAACAAATTAGTAACTCCAGCCGACCTCAGGGCTAGTTATCAGAACTCCTCAAGGTAATTGCGCTCAACTCTAGCTTGCTTTCTTGCTGATCTTTTGCCATCTTAAGAGATGTCAGTTCGTAACACAAAATGACCGTATGAAAAAGGAGCGAATATGGCTCAGTTAATGACTATCTCTGAGATGCGGGACAGATATAAGAAAAAAGAGGACCCATTCGATCTAACTGTCGAGAAATGGATTCGAATCCGCCGATTTCTTGATACCGCCTCAACTGTAAACGATTTCAATAACTTATTCCAAGCAGCGAATGTAGCTATACCCTTCTGTTTTGAATACCAATCACGAGGTTGTACGGGTTGCCCGTTGGAGAAGATGTGTGGTCGCGGTGGAGGAGGGAGACTTCTCAAAGTGATGAGGCTTCTCCAGATCCACGTCCTGGCCATTTTGGCCGGAAATATGTTGCTTAAAGAGCCACTATTCTCGGAGGTAGATGGCATACTAATGGAATTGAAAACAATCAAAGCAAAATCCAGCGGAGCGCGGGATTAGATTGAGTAGCCGGTTTGGAGTCGTTATAGTCAAGACCCCTGTTCTTATATCAGTCTCTTTCCTCATCCTTTTTAGCTGTGCGGCTCGACAGAAGGAGATAGTACCTTCAAAAGCGTCAATTGACATAGCGATCGATGAGTTGGTATCCGAACTGACCGATTCGCTGCTGTCGGAGAAGCGACCCAAGATAGCAATTGCCGATCTACCGGGTCCAGTTAGCAACCATACCCAGCTGGGATCTCTCATATCCGACAAGCTTATGACAAGGCTCTTCCTATCAGGGAGGTTTGAAAAGGTTCTGGAGCGGAAGCTCTTAGGCGATCTTCTGGCTCTGCAGAGCATTGAAATGGAGGGGTATTTTGATGAGTGCTCATCCAGGTCATTTCCCTTAATTACGCCAGTGCTGAACAGCTTGCCTCTGTCGTGGCTCCACTGTCGTCAAGGGAGGGCCGTGTGGTGGCCTATAGGCCTACAAACAGCCTCATCATTAAAGACAGGGCGTCGCTTGTCAAAGGATTAGTTAAAATGATAAAAGGAAATGCTCACCCCTAGGTCAAATCTATTTATATTCGTTGCTATGGCAAGCCTCCTAATTGCAGGATGTGCCTCGGTGATTTCCAGCCGGGCACTGAGGGAGGTTGATCAAAGCCTCAGCTTCGAGCGGTTATTGGACGACCCAGAGGCGTACAAGGGAAAAACTGTGCTTGTGGGTGGTACTATCATCAATACACAAAACTTCCCTGACAGATCATTAATTACAGTGCTTCAACGCCCGCTCGGCTTCAGGAACAAGCCGACCTCCGAGGATATCTCCAGGGGCAGGTTTATCCTCTATGTCCCCGGCTTCCTCGATCCGGCCATCTACCATCCTGGGAGGAAGATCACCGTTGTGGGATCACTCGTGGGAAAGGAGGTGCGTCCCCTGGGTGAGATAGAGTATACCTATCCTGTTATTCAGAAAAAGGAGTTCTATCTTTGGCCGACAACTGAATACATGCCAGTGCATTTCGGGGTATCTGTAGGAACAGGGTTTTGAAAGGTCGTTGAAGTGCCTTTAGGGGAAAAACTCTTTACCGTAGGTGGGCCACTTTCCTCTGACGCTGTCTTGATAAGGGATAAGGGGCAGAAAATCAGTGGGCCTTTTTGATTTTCGGACAGGTGATCGGGTTACAGTCAAATGGGAGGTCACCGAGCACGGTCAGGGTATCCTCATGCTCAGATCGAAGGAACCACCTGCGGCCAAAAAAACATAAATTCAGGGTCCTTCGTTTGATTTGACCTCAACCTTATTTCACTATCCTCTCCATCGCTCCCCTTCTTATGTCAACCGCAGGGTAAGAACCCTTTTCACTCGTTTCAAGACAGGGGCGGAGATGCCGCTGCCCTTGCCCTCAAATTGGATATGACCTGTTTGACCGCCGAGCAGCCTTTTTGCTCGATCAGACCTTCACTATCTCAGTTGAAATTTCAGATAACCGCACCTAAAATGGATGCAGTCTTCAGTTCTTAAAGCCATTGAAAATGAACGGCCGCGTATCGGAGAGCGCTCCGAGCACGCAAAGATATCACGGCAACCATATGGCAGCCCTGAAGAATCCCATTGCCTGCAACCCGATAACGCCCAAGGGCAACGAGAATGAGGAGGCGCAAGGTGCAACCTGAGGAATCCCGACCTTTGATCCACGTGGCCGGCAACTCGGTGCTGGACCTGCTGCTGCGGGATGTGCCGCTGGAAGCCGGCCTACCGGTAGATGGTTGGAGCAGCGGCAACGTTCATTTTCTTGAGCAGCCAGTCGATGTCGCGCTGGGGGGAAACGGCGGGGCAGCTGCCTATCTGCTGGGGCGGCTGGGTGAACGGGTCTCGCTCAACACCCAGGTGGGTACTGATTTGCTGGGGACTGTAGTGCGAGGATGGTTTGAAGAGGCGCGGATTCAGCTGGTGGGGCCGCCAGCGAGGACGACTGCGGTGAATGCGGTGATGCTCGCTCCAGGGGGAGAACGCAGATCTGTCTATTACGTCGGTGAAAAGGTCGTCTGGAGGCGCTCGCTGGATGTCTCGGAGGCCGGGTGGTTCTTCGCCTCGGGCTACGGTCAGGTCACCTCCGAGGACCTGCTGCAACTGGTTGAGGTTCTTGAGGTCTTCCGTTCACGGGGGGCAAGGGTTGTCTTTGACCCCGGGCCATGGTTCTTCGCCGCTGTGAGCAGGGAGGAGATGTCGCTCGCATGGCGGCAGGTAGATTGCCTGATCGGCGCTGAGGCCGAGTTTTCCTCCTGGTACTCGTATGAAGCAGTGGAGGATCTGGTTGAACAGCTGCTAAATCAGGGACCAAAACAGGCGGTGGTCAAGCGAGGGGGTGAGGGAGCGGTATTCGGAGGACGCGATGAGGGAATTGCCTCCTTACCAACGGAGCGGGTAGAACGGGCGAATACGGTGGGGGCTGGCGACACCTTCAACGCCGGGCTCATCCACGGATTGTGTCAGGGGCAGACCCTCGAAGAGGCCGTGAAGATTGGACTTCGTCTGGCTACTCAGGCAGTGAAGCGGGGACGAGGTGTGTTGGGTGCGTTGGAGTGCTCCCCCTCCTTCACCTCTCCTTGACATGCAGGGGGCTTTATCCTATCCTGCCCCCGCTCGAAAGGGGATTCCTCTCGGTATTGGTTCAGCAAAAGGGGGAGACGATGAAGATAACGGCGATCAAGACATTTCCCTTCCGCTGTGGGTGGAGGGATTGGCTCTTTCTCAAGGTCTACACCGATGAGGGGATTAGTGGCCTGGGGGAGGCTGGCCTCGCAGTATATGAACGCGCCCTCGATAATACCATTCACGACCTAGAAGGATACCTGATAGGAAAAGACCCCCGGCAAATCGAGCTTCACTGGAACACCATATATCGCAATAGCTACTGGCAGCCATCGTTCACACTCCTCAGCGCACTTGGTGGAGTAGAAATGGCCCTCTGGGACATCCTCGGCAAGAGCCTCAACGTGCCTGTATATGCCCTACTGGGTGGGGCATGCCATCCCCGTATCAAGGTCTATAATAATGCCTGGTATCTTACAGCCCGGTCTCTCGAGGACTACGGCAAGCTGGCCCAGGAGGCAGTATCTCAAGGCTTCAGGCACCTCAAGTGGGATCCCTTCTGGGGATATGACATCTTTATTGACGGGGACCAACTAAGGCGCGCAAAAGAATGTGTCAGGATAGTGCGAGAGGCCGTGGGTGATGAAGTTGAGTTACTCATTGAGATGCATGGTCGGTTTAGCCCGGATACCGCCATCCAGGTGACCCGCGAACTCGAACAGTATAACCCATACTGGATTGAAGAGCCTATCCCTCCCAACTGCACAGTAGATGCCTTAGCCAAGGTTTCGTCCTCTACCAGGATCCCAGTAGCTGCCGGCGAGCGGATGAGTACCAGATGGGGATTTTGGGATGTCCTCGCTAAGCAGGCGATCGCAGTAATCCAGCCCGACATCATCTATTGTGGAGGCATCCTGGAGACGAAGAAGATCGCAGCTATGGCACAAGTTCACCACATCGGGGTCGCCCCTCATAGTGCCTCCGGGCCTGCCCTCGCTGCTGCCAGTATTCACCTTGATGCCTGCACCCCGAACTTCCTTATCCAGGAGTTATTCTACCCTGACCAGCCAACCTATGGAGAGATCCTTAAGGAGCATTTCCTCGTCCCGCAGGAGGGCTTTATTGAGTTACCAACAAGGCCGGGGCTTGGCTTAGAGCTGAATGAAGAGGCAGTAAGCAGACAACCCTTCCGGTATCGACGTGACCCGACCTTGAGTGGTCTGTGGGGTAATCTCGAAGGATTCGGTAAGCAAACTGCATAGAGATGAAGAGATTTGTCCGCTTAGTTGGTGCTCTAACTCTTTTAGGTGTCTTTGGTTGTGCTGGACCATTTACACAGGCTCAGTTTGTCGTAGACGAATCCTTTTGCGCCCGGGATCTCAAATTAGATGGGACGACAATAGGATTCATTACACCGAGTTCTCCCAATGGATCGGAAGACAGAAGGATATTGTCGGATATCCTCGGCGAGACCCTGAAAGAAATGAGGAAGCACGTGACGGTTATCCTTCCTAGCGAGTTCCTGAGTTCGGTCAACCAAGCAGGTATAGCCAGGGAATATAATGAAATGATTAAGGATTATCAAACCTGTGGAATCCTGGATGGAGACATTCTGGCGACGATAGGAGAAGCCCTAGGGATCCAATACCTGGTTCACGTAAAGCTCACGAGTTTTGATCAGTTTGCCGCCATCAGGTTGAACCTGTTGGGACTGCGAGCTATTGACTCTCAGACGGCTAAGATACGCCTGTTTCTGCAGATTTGGCAAACTGAGCAAGGTGAGGTTGTGTGGGCGGGTTCAGGGGAAGGCATCATCACGAGGGAGAGATTCAGGGCACGGCCTGTTTCATTTAATGAGCTGGCCAGATTGGGTTGCCGGCGCCTGGTTGAACAATTGCCCTGAGCGGTACCGAAGGCCTTGGCCTCCCGCCAATTGCAGGGTAAGGGCCCTGTCTCGCTATGCCTTTTGCATTGACACATAACCGACTTTTTCCTATACTGCCCCCGCCAAAAAAGGGGATTTCTATCACTCACTTCCTTAGAGATGCGGGAGGCAAAAGGTCATGATAACGGAAAGTATAAGACAGTTCAAAAAGAAGCTCAGGGACAGTTACGTTGTCGGTCCCTTTTCAAAAGCGTCTGATCCAGCATTTATTGAGATAATGGGCCATGCCGGATGTGATTTCGTCATTATCGATCTAGAACATGGACCTACGAGCGTTCAGACGGTTCAGAATCTCATCAGGGCAGCACAGGTAGCGAACACCTTTCCCATTGTGAGGGTCAAGGAAAATACCCCCCCCGTTATTAAGGAGGTTTTGGACATTGGCGCGGGGGGGATACATGTACCCCAGATCACAAACGTGGAGGCGGCGAAAGAAGTCATTGAACTGGCGAAATTTGCACCTGCAGGCATGAGGGGCGTCGATAGGTTCTCAAGGGCTGCGGATTATTCCGCAATGGATAAGTTTCAGTATTTCAAGGAGGCAAATGAAGCTGTCATCATCCTGGGGCTCGAGGGCACAGAGGCAATAGAGAAAGTGGACGACATCATAGCAGTTGAGGGGATAGATGTTATCTTTGCCGGGCCCTATGACATATCTCAATCTTTAGGGATTACGGGGCAGTTCGATCATCCCCGAGTTGCTGAAAAGGTGGCGGAGATCGTTGAAAAATGCGCTCCCAAGGGAATCGCCGTGGGAAACTTCGTTGAAACAGTGGAAAGTGCCAAGAAGTGGAGAGACCTGGGTGTCAAATATATTTCCTATTCAGTTGACGTGGGGATCTTCTATGAGGCATGCAGGGAGATTATCCAAGGCATAAGAGGGGGATGATGCATATAGTGCAGCCGCCATACTTTTAGTAAAAAAGGAGGTCTTTGCTGATGAACGACGTTTTGAAGAAAATCGGCGAGCTTGGCCTTGTTCCCGTGGTCAAGATCGAAAGGGCGGAAGATGCCCTGCCCCTGGGCAAGGCGCTCATTAAGGGGGGCCTTCCTGTAGCGGAGATCACATTCAGGACTGCTGCAGCAGAGGAGGCAATAGCGACCCTAACCCGGGACCAGCCGGAGCTCCTTGTCGGTGCAGGCACAGTGCTCACAGTTGACCAGGTAAAGAGGGCCGTTGGTGCAGGGGCCAAATTCATTGTCTCGCCTGGCTTTAACCCAAAGGTGGTGGACTACTGTATTGAGCACGACATCCCCGTAACCCCCGGATTAAACAATCCAACGGTCCTTGAGGAGGCCCTGGAGAAGGGACTTGGGGTAGTGAAATTCTTTCCCGCAGAGTCATCTGGAGGTCTCAAATTCCTCAAGGACATGGCTGCCCCCTATAGCGGTGTAAGGTTTATCCCAACCGGGGGAATTAATGCGGATAACCTCACTTCTTATCTCGCATACGATCGTGTTCATGCCTGCGGGGGAAGCTGGATGGTAAAGGCCGATCTGATCTCCTCCGGAAAATTCGATGAGGTCACCAGGCTTGCAAAGGAGGCCGTCTCCAAACTGCTGGGGTTCGAGTTCGCTCACCTGGGGATCAATGAGGAAAGCGAGAAAAAGGCCCTTGGCACGGCAAATGAACTCTCAGAACTCTTCAACTTCCCGGTAAAGGTAGGCACCAGCTCGGTTTTTGCGGGAACCGGTTTTGAGGTAACCAAGAAGCCGTTCCGGGGAAAGAAAGGCCACATAGCCATCGCCACAAATAATATAGAAAGGGCAGTTGCATACCTCAAGAGAAACGGGGTTCCGATTGTCCCCGAAACCGCAAAGGAGAAGGCCGGGAAGTTGCAGTCGGTTTATGTTGACAAAGAGGTGTCGGGGTTTGCCATTCACCTCTTGCAGAAGTAAATTCGACATAAAGGAGTAGGAAATGCAGAGATATATCGCATTTGGTGAGATCATGTTGCGGCTCAAGGCCCCAGGCGCAGAAAGGCTTCTCCAGAGCCCTCTTCTCGAGGCCACCTTTGGAGGGGGTGAGGCAAACGTAGCGGTGGGGCTCGCCAGGCTTGGGCTTGGTGTTGCATATGTGTCAGTTATCCCGGACAACGCAGTTGGTGATGCCTGCATTGCGGAACTCAGAAAGCAAGGGATCGATACCTCGCTCATTGTAAGAAAGGGGGAAAGGCTGGGGATCTACTTCCTTGAACCAGGAGCTAACCAGAGGCCTTCCAAGATTATCTACGACAGATCCCACTCCGCCATTGCCGACGCGTCTCCCGGAGATATAGAGTGGGATAAGGTGATTAAGGATGCAACGTGGTTTCATATCACCGGAATTACCCCTGCTATCTCGCTTTCAGCATCCGAGCTTTCCCTGCACGCAGTGAAGAAGGCGAAGGAGAAAGGGCTAACGGTCTCATGTGATCTCAATTTCCGTAAGAAGCTCTGGAACTACGGAAAAGCAGCACCCGAGGTCATGCGAGAGCTCGTGAAATATGTGGATATTGCAGTGGGAAACGAGGAGGACTGCCAGAAATCCCTGGGCATAGCCGTGGATGTTGACGTGGAATCAGGAAAGCTCGAGGCAGACAAATACGGGGTGCTTACCGGAAAAGTGCTCGAGATGTTTCCGAACCTGGGGAAGGTAGCCATTACCCTGCGGGAGAGCTATTCAGCAGACCACAATGGCTGGTCAGCGGTCCTGAACAATCGCAGTGAATTTTTGGTCTCCAGGAAGTACGATATTCGTGATATTATCGACAGGGTTGGAACAGGGGATAGCTTTGCAGCCGGCCTCATTTATGGCATCGGCAATCTCGGAAGTGACCAGTCGGCCTTGGAGTTTGCGGTCGCGGCTTCCTGTCTGATGCACTCTATCCCTGGGGATCTTCCACTTATCTCCGTAAAAGAGGTGGAAAGCCTCGCCGGAGGTGAGGTCTCGGGAAGAGTTCAAAGATAGCACAGATCCACGCACAGGCTCCTAGAGAATTCCACACGCACAGGGCCCATTTCGCCGCTTCGATCCTCATTATATGTCGAGCATACTTCAAAGCCTCCGCTTATCTGTCCGCTTGTCCTTGGGGGATCACTGAGGCTAATGTACAATAATATCGAACAGGGTGGCTTAGGAAAAGGAGGTAATCAATATGTCCGAGAACGGAGCTAAGAAGATGCTCACGAGGCGGGGTTTTATTACCCGTGCAGCTGCTGGGGTTGCCGGGGCCAGTACCGCAGCCTTTATGTGGCCCAGCACGAGAGAGGCAAAGGCATCAGGCCCTCCTGGGAAATGGGACAGGGAGGCAGATGTAATTGTGGTGGGATCCGGTCCTACCGGACTTCCCGCAGCTGTGGCAGCAGCAGAAAACGGGGCTCGTGTGCTCCTGCTGGAGCAAAATAGTGAAGTTGGTGGAAACGGGGTTATCAACGGCGGCATATTATCAATCGGCGGCGGCACCAGGCTCCAGAAGCTCCAGGGCATAGAGGACTCAGCGGACCTCATGTTCAAGGACAGTTCAGACTACAGATTCCGTGAAAACAGGAGGAATGACCCAAGACTGCTTCGCGCCTTCTGTGACTATAACCTCAGTACGTTTAACTGGTTGGAAGACCACGGCGTACGATTTCAGGACAACCTCTTCGTATTTCCCGGGATCACGGGAACTTCACGGTATCACCTCATCTCATGCGACAATGAGGGCCCCGGCTGGCTCTACGAATACGGCCCATCCCCCTCCTCTGGTGCGGGATTGATACTGCCCCTGGAAGCCGCGGCAAGAAAGAAGGGGGTGAAGATCCTCTTGAACCATAGGATGACAAAGCTTATCAGGGAAGGTTGCATGGCCGGGAGGGTGTTAGGAGTGTTAGTGGAGGCAGGCGGGAAGGAGCTGTATTGTAAAGCGAGAAAAGGCATAATTCTCGGCACTGGGTCTTGGAAGGGGAACAAATGGCTGCGCACCCTGTTCGATCCCAGACTGACGGAGGATCTGGTCGCCAGCGGCGAACCATTTGTCACCGCTGACGGAAGCGGGATTCTAGCAGGCCTGGAGGTAGGCGCGGCCCTGGTGAGCGACAGGGCCATAGACTGGCACCTCTTTCATCGAATGTTCGGAACCAGGTATTACAGGTTTCCGACCGGTTCACCCTTCGGGGCACCAGGCCTAGGCCGCACCGGCCAGCTATCACTGAAGGAAGTGGCAGATCTCATTATCGTCAACAGGTCTGGACGCAGGTACGTCAATGAGGCCCTTCCGGAGAAACCGGCTTCATTCTATGATGCCAGTCTCGCACAGGAGGACCATGTCCTGTGGGCCGTCTTTGATGAGGCCGCAGTCAACAGGCACGGATGGAATCCCAGGCCGCCGGTGGTTGAGCGCGATCTTGCCTTTAGTGCTCCGACCATAGGGGGGCTCGCTAAATTGATAGACGTGCCCGGGGATAGCCTGAGTGAGACAGTTCGCAGGTACAACACATTTGTCGGGAGAGGTGAGGACCCTGACTTCGGTAAACCGAAACGGTTCCTCAGACATAGGATAGAGACCCCACCATTCTATGCTGTGTGGATGAGCATCCAGGTCCATGACACCGCCGGGGACCTTGCTACCAACGCCAAATCGCAGGTCTTGGATATCTACGGGAATGCCATCCCCGGTCTGTACGCGGCGGGGGAGGCTGCAGGCGGTCTCGATAAGATCGGCATGGCACGAGGCATTGTGCTGGGTCGCATTGCTGGCGAAAATGCTGCCCAGGAGCCTGTTTCAACCAGCGTCCTGTCGCACCGTCAATGATCTGGACAGGTACTTATATTTCCTGGGAAATAGATATCCACTATGCCTGCCCCTTTTGCTATGTTCAACTGCATCCTCAGCCCCCCAGTCGAGTGCGGATATCGTATGGGTAAACTGGGGGCTGAGGCGGAGCCATCATACCTCGGTCTTTCCTTTGACCCCGTGCCCTAATCACGAGAAACAGGGCAAGACATGACGATGCGATAAAGCACGATCCCATGGCGTGAAAGACTGATGCAAGCCCGAAGTGATCGGCCAGATAACCGGAAATCGCCGCAGCAGTAGAGCCCACCCCGAATGTAAGGAAGAAATGTATCCCGTAACCAAGGCCGTGTCGATGTCTCGGGAGGTACCTGGAGAGGAGGTAGTTCTGAACAGGCTGAGTTGAGAAGTAGAAGAAGGCATAAACAATAGCTGCACCCACTAAGAGGATATTGGAGCCTCGGGCCATCAAGAAAACGAAGATTGTCCCAATCACTATGGCTCCCAAATAAATTCGCTCGGGTACATAGCGGTCTACCAAACGCCCGGCAAGATACTGGCCAACGGCTCCTGATAGAAGGGCGAGGGTGGCGATCGTCCCGCCGAGGGCCACTGTATCGATCTTAAGGAAACTCAAATGCACATTCTGTCCCATGTAGGCTGGGAGGAAGGTCATTATGCCCCTGTAGGTCAATCCGAGGGCAGTGGCCGATGAGAAAAAGACCACCAGATTCAGATAGGATACCTTACGTGGATCGACCTCTGGTTCCGTGGCGGAGTTGACGCTCTGAGCCTGCGCTGGTCGCCTCGGCACAGAGAGGGAGTAAAGACCCACTCCCACACCCCAAAGGCCGAATAGAATGTGCGGTGCCTTCCACCCCATGGCTGATCCTATCCAGGCGGAAAGCACAGGGATGACAGCGACCCCAAGGCTCCCTGCAATCCCGTGAATTCCGAAGGCCTTTCCCTTCTCCGTTATGGCATGGGAGATCAGGGTATTGGAAGCCGGGTGATAGGTACTGCAAAACAGGCCGATAAGCCCCATAAGTATCCCGTAGGTCGGAAGAGACCCGACTGGCCACATACAGACAGACAGAAGACCCGAACCGAAGAGATAGATGCTCACAAGGCGAAGCGGGCCCACCCTATCCGAAAGAAATCCAGCGGGAAGCGCCCCCAACCCAAAGGCATAGGAGAAGATTGTCACCACTATCCCCAGATGAAGGTAGTCAGTGCCGAACTCGCCCATGAGGAGAGGGATCAGAGGAGGGAGCACGCCCTCGTGTAGATGAACCAAGCCATGGGATGAGATAGTGAGTCCCATTATCTTTTTCTCTTCACGACTCACATGACCTCCTGAGGGGACATGCCTTAACTGGTTTAATCTCTTGGGCGGGGAATATAGGACTGACGTCTCCCAGTGTCAAAGGAAAAACAGGCAACCATATGGCCTTACGCCATGTTTCTCGCTTTTCGCAAATCCCTATTTCGAACCTCAACCATGCTCCATACCGCCCCCGGGTCAAGCCTCCATGATCTTACCCCCTGCCGGGAGGTCCCTTTCCGTATACCCGAAGTCCGTCAGCATTCGAAGCGTTGCCGGCATATAGGGATGCCATCCCATCATTTCACCGCGGAATTTCGTGGCTACCTGATAGTCAACCACGGGGGCCATCACACCCATGGCGAGGAAGTTTGGCTGGTGGCTCGGATTGCCCCCAGGCCCACCCTTGCTTGCCCAGAGCGCATCTATAACACAGAGCTGCTGGCGCGGGTACAGAACCTTGCCTGTTCTCTCGTCCATGGGGCCCAGGATTTCCGGTGTCTGGTTTATCGCTATGAGATAATTCAGACTCCCAGGCTCATGCCCTGGCCTGGGAGAGAAGGTGCCAAAATGATTTTTCATGGCCATGGTGAATCCGCCGAACCTCTTGCTGTGTGCCTTGCATACAGCTACGTTTATGAGGATATCCACCGAACCATCTACTAACTGCTTGAGGCATTCGGATTTGCCCCCGGTATTCCTCCAAGGCCCCGGCACAGCTGTCAAAGCCGTGCTTCCTCCCCATGTGCCCGCTATGTGACATCCCTCAGGGAGACCGGCAAACGGCGTCTGCCTTTCCATGTTGGAGCCATGGCGGGCGTCATAGATGTGGATGTTAAATGGTTTTACCCCCACTGTATCAGTCAGCGTGTGAACGATCTTGGCCATAACCGCGCTTCGTGTGTGCTGTTGGCCGATATTGTTGGTCTTTACCGCCACCACCGTATCTGCCCATGCTTTGCGGGGAGGCCTAATGAAGATCGTCCGCCACGCCTCGCTGGGATTGCGCGTTTCGGCAAGCCGACATGCCAGCTTGTCCATATTCTCCCAGACCCTTTCGGTGACCACAAGCTCATTCTGGCGCGGCCATGAAGAGCGCGCTTGAACGGCCCTCGTCATGGTGATATCGCTAATACCGACCACCCGAAGATTATCCACATGTGGATGAACGACCGTTTTCTGGGTCCAGGACGCCCTGCCCTTGCGTAGAAGCAGTGTTGGGAATGCCGCCATGGCAGTGCCCATAATCGTAGCCTTCTTCACAAAGGCTCTCCTTGAGATCTTGGCCATCTCAAATCCTCTTCTTACACCCGCATCGCCTCATGGCGGGATAGACCGCCTCCTTTATGGTAGTCAATGCACCAGGGCTTGCTTATTACTCGTCTTCCCTTCATAATAACCATCTGCACCACAACTTCAAATGGAAAAAGACCAGATACGAAGGGCAATTTGGGATTTGATGGAGGAAAGGGGGATTGCCAGGTTCCCAAGACCCGTGCACGGGAGAATCCCCAATTTTGAGGGAGCTGCCCAAGCTGCCGAAAGGCTTGAAGAGCTTCCAGCATGGAAAAAGGCTAGGGTAGTAAAGGCGAACCCGGACTCGCCCCAAAGACCGGCGAGAAGGCTTGCCCTTGCACAGGGAAGACTTGTGTACATGGCCGTTCCAGGGCTCAGGGAAGAGAGGTGCTTTTTGGAACTCAACCCCAGGAGGTTGAAAGGGATGGAAGACCAGGCATCGTCAATCAAAGGGGCATTCCGGTACGGAAGGTTGGTTGCACTAGAGGAGATGGAGAAGATCGACCTCATAGTTGCCGGATCTGTAGGTGTCAATCACGAAGGGGCGCGAGTCGGAAAGGCCGGAGGGTACTCCGACCTGGAGTATGCCATGGCGAGGGAATTCGGGATTGTGGATGAAGGCACGAGAACCCTGACCACCGTTCACCCCGTCCAGGTCGTCCCCTATCAAATAGAAATGCTGAGACACGACTTTCCGCTCGACTACATCATTACCCCGGAGGGGATAACCGAAACAAGGCACCGTTATCCGAAGCCACGAGGGATCTACTGGGATGAGCTCAGCGAAGAGAAAATCCAGACAATACCCCTTCTAATGAAACTGAAGGAACAAAAGGGGATGTAAGCTGCGAATGCGGTGCCCAGGCTTTTCCCTTGACACCGCGTACCCTCATTTTGACCGGGCCTTCCACCCCGCGAAAGGTAGCAGCGAGAAGATGTCTTAAGATCTCCGATCCTCAGCAGAGGATATGATGTCTTGAGAAGATGCTAGGCGAGACCCAGTAGCAGGCTCCAACTATTGGAATCTCGGCTGATTCGCGTCATTACCAGTATCACGTTCTAGTCTTTAGAATTCCCCATTCGGGGCGATGGCCGCCTTCATCACCCGCAGATTCTCCACGTCATTCAAAGCTCTCTCCACCTCGTCGAGGGAATAGACCTTTGAAATCCATTTGCGCCAGCTAAATCGTTCACTGTGTTTCGCCATTAGCCTCACGCTTCTATGTATATGGCTGTAATCAATTCCCCACGTGCCCCTAATATCGAGGTGCTTCTTGTTCACTTGCCAGTGCGGGTTGATGGATACATCTCCAGCATCGGTGTACTGACCTACAATGACGTAGGTGCCATTATTTCGCGTTATATCCATCCCCTCGGAAACTGCCTTGGGATTGCCGGAGGCCTCTATGGTAACATCAGCTCCACGACCATCGGTGAGGTCAAGCACTGCGTTGACCCTGCCTTCTCCGCTCGCCTCGCCGATGGTATAATCCACTCCCATCTGCCTAGCTATTTCCAATCGGTTCACCGCTGGGTCAGCGATTATTACTGTACCGGCGCCGCCGAGAATGGAAAATATGGCCGCACTCAAGCCTACGGACCCGCTCCCTTGGATGACCACGGTATCATCCAATTTGATGCTAGCACGTTCGACCGCATGAAGCCCTGTTGGCGCACCACATCCTCCTGCAATGAAATCCATCGGCTGAAGTTGAGGCGGCAACTTGATGATCTTTACGCCGGGCTTCAGATAAATCCTCTCACTCCAGCCGCCGAGCAGTCCATCTCTTGCTGAATACGTAATTCCGTAAACCTTTCGATTTGGACATCTCGTGGTTGTTTTGGCGACCAGACAATACCAACATCTGTTACAGGTTTCGTGAACATCGAGAAAGGTCACTACATCTCCTACACGGAATGCATTTCCCTCAATGTCACAAACATTTCCGTTGATCTTCTCAATGATACCAACATTAATGTGTCCCGGGACAATTGGATAGGGCACTTCGGCAAGCTGTCCTTGAGATAGGTGGACATCAGTACCACAGACTTCGCTATAGACCGTCTTCAGTAATACGGCACCTTCTTCCAGAGCGGGTTCGGAGAACTCCTTGATCTCAACCTTAATTTCCCCGTTCACCCTGTCCATGACAGCCGCCTTTACCTTAGCCATATCTGTTCTCCAATTTCCTTAACGCTATCGCCTATGTGATTCAATAAAGGAACA